>Ga0265299_10000848_pt1 | contig 37086 bp, 20 predicted proteins | sample AusTroGonzalo_MG_4_FD_193485 | JGI IMG/M metagenome (GOLD analysis project Ga0265299, IMG submission 193485) | Bovine rumen microbial communities from tropical cattle in Woodstock, Queensland, Australia - Gonzalo_02 | ecosystem: Host-associated > Mammals > Digestive system > Stomach > Rumen ... | reverse complement strand
GGGCATCTACAGCGCGTGCTACAAAATTTCCATCATGATGACCATCTTCATCCAGGCCTTCAAATACGCCGCCGAGCCCTTCTTCTTCCGCAAGGCGAAAGACAAGGACGCGAAAGAGACCTACGCCGAGGTGATGACCGCCTTCGTGCTGGTTTGCTCGGTCATCTTTGTCGGCATCATGCTCTACATCGACATCGTGCAATATTTCGTGGGCGAGACCTATCGTGTTGGTTTGCCTATTGTGCCTATTTTGTTGATGGCCAATCTTTTCCTCGGCATTTTCTACAACCTTTCGATTTGGTACAAGCTCACCGGACAGACCAAGTTCGGGGCTTACATCGCCCTTTTCGGTGCGGCCATCACGTTGGTTCTCAACTGGTTGTTGATCCCGCGTTTCGATTACATGGGCGCGGCCTGGACTACCTTCGCCTGCTACTGTTCTATGATGGTCGTCTCCTATCTCCTCGGTCAGAAGTACTACCATGTCAACTACGACCTCAAGCGCATCCTCTTCTACCTCTGTTTCGCGGTCGCCGTTTACGGTCTGAGCTACGGTGTCATCCACCTCTTCGGCATCGAAAGCATGGCCCTCCGCTTGGTGGTCAACACGGTGATTTTGATTGGGTATTTAGGTGTGTTAGGGCTGATGAACAAAGAGATGGTGCGGGGGATTTTGAAACGGAAATAAATGGGTATTTCCCCATTTATAATTCTTAATTCTGCATTCTTAATTCTTAATTATATTTGGGCGTTCCGGCGCGTCGGCCCAACATTACCCTGTTCCGTTGGGGCAAATAATCATTCGCCCCTACAATCGCGAACCGTCTCGATTTCCCCTGCCGCCGCGCCGTCGGGCTTTCCGCTACAATGATTTTTGGCATCCATGTCCATTGGGCGTATGCGATATGCCCCTGCAAACACCACCATGCATGTACGGGCGTATCGCATACGCCTCATGCCAAAAATCATTTCCGCTTCAATCCCTAACGCGCACCCGCCCGCAACCAATGGTCAATCGCCAAATACCACCTCCGCTGAATCTTTTTCCCGCAACCGCTTGCCCGCACGCCTAACAGCGTGCGATTTACGATGCTGCCGGGCGCATTACGCCCCAGGGTATCGCAGCGCTCCGACCCTGGGCTACCGAGCCCTTCAGCCCTAACGGGCTGGTTAGCGAACGAAAGGCATTCCCGATGCGTTCGAAAAAAAACTATGCTGTCATGCTTGCCGCAAATAACATCCCCGTTAGGGGATTCATCATTCGCGACCGTGTGCAACCCCTCTGGAGTTGTGGGAAAATCCGTGGCCGCCAATTACTACTGATGCGATAATTTTTGAAAATTTCTTGTAATATGCTGATTTATAAATACATATAATAGGATTTTAACTTTTCGATTTGAAATTGGGCAAGATTGGACGTGTTGAAAACACGTAATTTTAATAACCCCATACTAAGCAACGTAGTTGCGCAGTGTGGGGTGGAGATGCGCGGCGGAAGTCTGCGTGCCAAAGGCACGCTACTATTCGACTTACTAATAGTAGCGTGTTTTCAACACGCCATAGATGTGTTGCATCCGCCGTCACCCCACACTGCGCTCCACTTCGTTGCGCTTATGTGGGGTTATTAGGATAACGTGCCTCCGGCACGCAAAGTCCATGCTCCAATTTCTTAAAAAATATTATTGCATCAGTATTCGCCGCCAATATCTACTACAGATATGCGACCCCTTACTGTTTTCAATCCATTACGAGCGCAAACGCAGGCAGGCCTTTAGGTCTGCGGGCTGAAAGCGCATGTTATACCAGACAAACCTTACGCAACTCCTCGGAGAAGCGTGTGATTCCTTCCTGGATGCGCTGAACCGTTTTGGAGGACGGGCGACTTTTCCCCGTGGCATAATGGCTGAGCTGATGGCGGTTAATACCTGTAATGTTTTGTAAATCAGCCAGGTTCAATCTCCCGTTAATGTATTGCAGGAAGCTGGCCGTATCGAATTTGTACACAAAATCCATTTCGGGCAATGACGGAAGCATCTCTTTCGCCTCCGAATAGGAATTCCGTAAATCATCCATCGCCTCTCCTACGGTCTTCCCCATTCCAATGAAACCGATTTTGTGTTTATGCTGCGGCACCGCAGTGTAGCTGCCGTCATTGTTCCGTTCTATGATCACCGTGAGGTTTTCCATTATTAATTCACTTATACAAAACGTGTTAGATTAAAATACATAGGGACGGTTTCTGCATTATCTCTGTCGGATTTTCGCAGCAGGTGGAAACCGTTTTGTTCGTAAAAGTTCACGGCTGAGGGTAAAGCATCCACTGTCACAAAGCAACATCCTGTGCGATTATTCGTAATAAAGGCCTTTTTTACAAAGTTAAGAATGGACGTGCCCAAACCTTGTTCCTTAAATCGATAGTCCACACCTAAACGACCAATTTTGACGGCTGGGTAATCGCTGCGATGTTTGCGGTGGGGAAAGGCATTTTTTATCCGTCGCCATGTGGCTTTGTCACTTTCGGCCAAAGAAATACGGTCGTTAGACAGCGAAAAAAAAGCAGCAATTCCATTATCGGATTCAATGAGATATGTAACAGCCAACAGCCTTGATGCGTACTCTTTTGCATCTGTAAGCAGAAAATCATTCAAGTCGGACTCTCCACAGTCAAAAGAGCCAAACTGATAGTCCGGCGAAAGACGTATTATTCTCATGAAAAGGACGTTAGAAAACGAAAGTTAACATAGATTCAAGGAATGCGGCTCCTTGCTCAACACTTTTCTTTTCCTCTTCTGAGGCTTTAGTGCTATTCTCCATTTCTGAGACGAATTCAAACGCATCGTCTCCTTTTAATACCGGGGTTGCTTCAATTGGTTTTGCCATAATTTCTTTATCTATTTTGTTTTTAAATCGGTTGCAAAAATACAAAAAAATCTAAACAATCATTTGATTGTATATTATTTTTTCAAAAAAAATCGACGCGTGTGATTTTTCGGGGTATCTTTGCGATATATTCTATACAAAGCGGATAATAATGAAGGAAACGGCTTTTTTGGAACTAATCAAGGAGAATGAGCGGCAGATTCTGCATGTATGCCGATACTATTCGGCTATCGACTCGTTGCTTTCCATTGAGGATCTGTCCCAGGAAATACTCTATCATCTGTGGAAAAGTTACCCTAAATTCACAAAAAGACCTGACTGCAAAATCTCTACGTGGGTATATCGCGTTGCATTGAATGTTGCCATCTCATTCGCAAGAAAAAGTTCGCCAAAATGCAGTTCTATTGATGATTTGGAAACCATTGACATCGCTGAAGAGGGTCAAAGCGACATCAAAACGTTGTATGAGTTGATTGGATTGTTGGCCGAAGAGGATCAAGTGCTGCTGTTTTTGTATATAGATGGTAAAACGCATCAAGAAATTGCGGAAATAATGGGCATGAGTACCAGCAATGTCGGGAATAAGGTTCAACGACTGAAACTAAAACTGAAATTATTGAACGATGAATAGGAATTTAGAATCGCTTAGAAAAAGCATTGGAGAAACGGATGATCTTCGGATTCGTCCCCAAACACTCTCTTTCAAAAGAAAGTGTACATTCAGGGAATACAACTATCTGATACAAGGAACCGTTTGCGTTTTGACGGCATTGTTACTGTTTGCAATCATCGCCATCAAAATCAAGCAAATGGATAACCATATTGCCAACATTGTGTTATTATTATGCGTCCTTTTGATAGCGACATTTTGTCTAACCAAGGGCATTTATACGATCATCTTTCATTTTCGGAAATCGGAATTCAGCAAATCGGTTGGCCAACATCTGCTTTCCCACGCATACAATCAGCTCTATTTCACATACGAACGTATGCTTTGGTTGTGGTTGCTTGCACCTGTTTTACTGGTTACGTTTCCCTTGATTGCGAGTTGGTCGATTGTTGCAAATACTTGGTTGACAATTGTTTATTTCGTCATTTCGGTGGTTTATGGTATTTTGTTATGGGTGTTCAGCAAATCATTATGGCGAAAAAAGAGTTTCTGGAAGAATGAGATCAATCGATTGTCGAATGAATTGCAATAAGGCGAAAGTCCCTGCCTACAAATGGGAAGTTAACAACGAAAAGATTACATTATGAACAAAAAATTCGAGATTTTGAACTTGTTTTGGGGAGCACTTGGCATCCTGCTGATATGCGTTTTCCAAAATGGCTGGGGAGCTGCTCCGGCCGTAGGACTGGCCGTCACAAGCGTTTTCTTTATCCGCCGGGAGTCTTCTGAAGAGGAACTTTCCATGGCAATGAAGCAAAAAAGACGCACGCTCAACATCATTTCCGTGGTCTGTTGGGCCATTGCTGCCATATTGTGCTACTTTCTGTCAACTAACCTGCGTGAAAACGGTTTATGGTTTGTTTTGGCCTCCTACATTTTTCTGGTTGTTCACGGGGCGTTGTTTGTTTCGTTCTGCCCTCATGCCTGACGGCGTGCGAATTAAGACGCTGGAAGCGTCTTCTCCTACCGAGCTTTCGCCCCTAACGGGGCTTGGAGAAACGGGCCTTGTCACCGTTCTACCAAGCTTTTGCCCCTGTCGGGACATCTCACCTACGCAAAAAATTTCCGATTCCCCATTAACTGCTAACTACTAACTGCTAACTAATCCCTGTTCCCTGTTGCCTAAAAATTGTATCTTTGCCACGTATTCAATAAACGAAAAAATATGAAAAAATACGTGGGAACCCTGCTGGTGATTTGTTTGTGCGCCATGTCGAGCGCGTTGTGCGTGGGACAGAACGTGAAAATCTACGACACCTCCAATTCCGGACTGATAGACAATGACCTTTGGGCCGTGGTGGTGGATCATGACGGCAACAAATGGTTAGGCACGATAAAATACGGGTTGATCAAATTCGACAGCGACACGTTCACCGTTTTCAACAAGGAGAACTCCGCCATCAAAGGCGATTGCGTCACTTCGCTGTTCGTGGATTCCAAAGGGAACCTCTGGGCGGAATATTCACGTCCGGATGAGGGCATCGTCATGTACGATGGTAATGAGTGGACGACATTCAAAGCCGCCGACTTGGGAGTTGAAAGCATTGATGTGCGTGACATTCGCGAGACCTCCGACGGGACGATATGGTTTGCCTTCCCAAACAAAGCGTTGATTTACAAAGATGGGGCTTGGTCCGCAATGAAAATCCCCGCCGACAATGTTCTTTGCATGGATGTTCGGGAAGACGGCAGCATTGCAGTGGGTTGTTCATTACAGCTACTCATTTACTCGAACGGGAAATGGAAGACATACACGGAAAAGAATTCTGAGCTGCAATTAGCGACCATCCGCGGACTGAAATTCCGGCCCGACGGCGCCCTGATGATCGGTTACGGCGGCGGTTTCGGCGGTGGTGGGCTCTCCGTGCTGAGCAGCAACTTTAATGTGTGGACCCATTACAACAAGTCCAACTCACAGATTCCCGACCACATGATTCGTGACATTGAATACGACGGCAAGAACTATTGGATGGCCTCGAACAACGGATTGGTGAAAAAAGACGGCGTCACGATCTCTGCCGTTTTCTTCAGGGAAGGGATGTTCAAAAATGTCATTTTGGACATCGCCCTCGAAGGCAAGACCCTTTGGATCGCCACCAATTTCGGTCTGATTAAATACGAACAATGAGCCTCTGGGGTTGTCTATTAAAATCTATCTTCGCCGCATCATCGTAAAATCATCAGAACAGCTGGTTATGCCTATCTTTCCTCGTTTTCGTCCTCCTCTTTGCCGAGATACCACGACGTCAGGTAGGCGGTGACCGGCACAAGACCGCCGAGAGTCAGAATCAACATGATGTTGCCGCCCGGCCAGTGCATAATCTTGAACAACAAGGCAAAGCTCAACAAAGAGATGCTGAGGGCACCCAATTTTAAAATACTCTTTTTCATATCGTAAATATCTTAATCTTTAATATTTCTCTTTTTCCATGCTCTCTCTCCAGCAAGGTATTTAAAGACGCTTATTTCAGCCATTCTCAGTTGCTGTTCGATTAAATACAACTGGTTGATTACCTCCACCGACATGGCATTCGTAAAATGGTAACCCTCCCAGCTCGTTTTTTCTCCATTTGCATATTGTTCCTGAAGATTGAAATCAACAAAATAAGCCGTGTCCTTGCTGTCGATACAGCTGTTCAGAAGATCCTGATACTGTTGCAACCGTTCCCGTAATTCGCGTGCATTCCCTTGGCCCATCATAAAGTAGGTGGACTCCGACACCACATCCAGCCTTCTTAGCTGTTCGCCCGGTTCTCCGTCCACATAAAGAATGAACGCCGAACGTAGGGAGTCCAAATAGTGGTAGATTTCACTTGCATCATATAGATCTGAGATTCTACAAAACAATGCGGAGTCTTCTTTCTCAATTGCGCGGTCTTGTAACCGATCCCACTCAGCATTCGAAATATCCGACAACATCTCGTTATTTTGCGCAAGGGTCGTCATGGATGAGCGGTAAGATGCCAGCACGTCGTGCGAATTGAGGTTCAGCGACACCCCCAACAAGATGCCGAACAAAGAGCAACCGAGCGCCACCGCGACACACAGGACGCTGTATTTTGATGATTTTCCTGATTTTGCCATAGGGTTGTAGATTTAATTCGCAAAAATACATTTTTTCAACGGAATATCATCATTTACGATAATATTTTATAACGTTGGTTTGACCGCACGCCTGATGCCGTGCGAATTACGACGCTGGAAGCGTCTTCTACTATGTTCCCTAAAAAATCGTATCTTTGCCCCGTACTCAAAATCGGAAAAATATGACAAACTCTTTGAAAACCTTGATAGTGATTTGTTTGTGCGTAATGTCGAGCGCGGTGTGCGTGGGACAGAACGTGAAAATCTACGACACCTCCAATTCCGGGCTGATTGACAATGACATTTGGGCTGTGGCGGTAGATCTCGACGGCAATAAATGGTTGGGCACCTTAAAAAACGGGTTGATAAAATTCGATGGAGACACGTTCACCGTTTTCAACAAGGAGAACTCCGCCATCAAAGGCGATTGCGTCACTTCGCTGTTCGTGGATTCCAAAGGGAACCTCTGGGCGGAATATTCACGTCCGGATGAGGGCATCGTCATGTACGATGGTAATGAGTGGACGACATTCAAAGCCGCCGACTTGGGAGTTGAAAGCATTGATGTGCGTGACATTCGCGAGACCTCCGACGGGACGATATGGTTTGCCTTCCCAAACAAAGCGTTGATTTACAAAGATGGGGCTTGGTCCGCAATGAAAATCCCCGCCGACAATGTTCTTTGCATGGATGTTCGGGAAGACGGCAGCATTGCAGTGGGTTGTTCATTACAGCTACTCATTTACTCGAACGGGAAATGGAAGACATACACGGAAAAGAATTCTGAGCTGCAATTAGCGACCATCCGCGGACTGAAATTCCGGCCCGACGGCGCCCTGATGATCGGTTACGGCGGCGGTTTCGGCGGTGGTGGGCTCTCCGTGCTGAGCAGCAACTTTAATGTGTGGACCCATTACAACAAGTCCAACTCACAGATTCCCGACCACATGATTCGTGACATTGAATACGACGGCAAGAACTATTGGATGGCCTCGAACAACGGATTGGTGAAAAAGGATGGGGCCACCATTTCTGCGGTTTTCTTCAGGGAAGGGATGTTCAAAAATGTCATTTCGGACATCGCCCTCGAAGGCAAGACCCTTTGGATCGCCACCAATTTCGGTCTGATCAAATACGAGCCGTAAGGTGATTTTTGCCCACACGCCTGACGGCGTGCGATTTGCGACGCTGCCGGACACATTACGCCTCAGGGTGTCGCTGCGCTCCGACCCTGGGCTACCGAGCCCTTCAGCCCTAGCGGGCTGGTTCGCGAACGGAACGATTCCCCCATTCCCTAATCCCTTGTCCCTCGACCCTATTCTCTTTTCCCTATTGCCTGTTGCCTATAAGGATCAAACTATCGTCTTTTTTTGCCAAAAATTAAACCATTAACACTTAAACATCATTGATTGTCAATGTTTTATATTTCCTAAAAAATGTTAATTTAGCCGCCGTTTTTTAGAAAGTATTAAAATGAAGATTTTATTCGTGGTAAACAACTTTTTCTGTCAAGGCAACGGCCTTGACGAATCGGCAAGAAGAACGGTGAAGGCACTGCGCGACGCAGGACAGGAGGTTCGCGTTCTTTCGGGTAAGAATCTGGAAGACCCGAACGGAGAGCATGCGGATTATGAGATGGAGAACTTCGATTTTCCTCTCGTTCAGCCCATGCTTTCATCATTTGGGTACCATTTTGCCAAATGGAAGGGACCGCAGATTGAGGCAGCGGTTCGCTGGGCGGACGTCATTCACATGGAGGAGACCTTCTTCCTCCATCGTGCCGCTTTGAAATGGGCGTTAAAATTGGGCAAACCGCTTGTGGGCACGTACCATGTGCATCCGGAGAACATCATCTTCAACACCTTGGGATTCCGTGCCGGTTTTCTGACGTGCCAAATCATGTTGCGCCATTGGTGTCGCGTTTTCTATAACCATTACAAATGTATTCAATGTCCTACGGAGAATGTCCGCGAGCGTTTGGTCCGCCACCGTGTCAAAGCGCACTGTTTCACCCTCTCCAATGGAGTGATTCCTGATAAATGTATCCGTCCGCTCTCTCCGCCGGAGAACTACCTCGACGAGAATCGTCCGCTCGACCTGATTTACATTGGTCGCACGGCTGTGGAGAAAGACCAGCCAACGCTATACAAGGCTATTCGTCTCAGTAAGTACGCGAAACGTATTCGTCTGCACATCGCAGGTCGCGGTCCGAAATTGAAAGAATACACCCGCATGGCCGAAAAACTCTATGAAGACGGTGTTGTCGGTTACAAGCCGACCATTGGCTACTACAATCGCGATCAACTGCGCGAACTGGCCGCCAATGCCGACTTGGCCGTTCATTGCGCCTACATCGAAGTGGAGGGCATGAGCATCACGGAAGCTTTGCAACAGGCCGTTGTGCCCGTGATTGCCACTGCGCGCTACTCCGGCACATCCACATACGCCTTGGACGACCGCAGCAAATTTCCCTCGAAAAACGCAAAAGCCCTCGCCGAGCGCATCGACTACTGGTTCGACCACCCGCAGGAGCGATGGGAGATGGGCTTCAAATATGCCGAATCGATGAACAACTATGATATCAACGAGGTGGTGGCGAAACGGCTCATTGAAATGTACGAGGCGGCGATAAAGGAGAATGATGAATGATGAATTAAGAATGCATAATGAAGAATAATTATACGTGAAGATACGCGTGATACGCGGAGATAGATTTTTTGTACTTTTGAGCCTTCAATACTTTGAACCTTCGACAAAAAAACGGCAGGCCAAACGGTCTGTCGTTTTTGCCTTTTGCCTATTGCCTTTTGCCTAAAAAAATGTATCTTTGCCGCACCAATAGCAATTCGAATATCATGAAAATATTGTTTGTCATCAACAACTTCTATATCAAAGGAAACGGCCTGTCGGGGTCGGCGCGGCGGACAGTCAAGGAGCTTCGCGAAGCAGGGCAGGACGTGCGGATTCTCTCGGCCGCCAATCCCGACCCAAACGGTCCGCAGCCCGATTACGTGCTGAAAAAGTTCGACATGCCGCTCTTCCAGCCGCTGCTCACCCCGCAAGGGATTTCGATGGCCAGGAAGGACCCAAAGCTCATTGAAGAGGCGGTTCGCTGGGCGGATCTGGTGCATCTTGAAGAAGCTTTCACGCTGCAATTCAAGACCTTGAATATCGCGAAGCGGCTGGGCAAACCCGTGACGGCCACCTACCACTACCATCCAGAAAACGTATTCAGCACCATGAAAATGGGTCGCTGGCACCTCCCGAACCGCTGCATGCTGCTGGTCTATCGTTTCGCTGTCTATAACCGCTGCAGGATGATCCAATGTCCGACGGAGAATGTGAAGGAGCGACTGCTGCGTTACCGCGTCAACGTGCCCTTGCGAGTCATTTCCAACGGTGTCCTCCCCGATGCATGCATACGTCCGGAGACCCCGCCAGCAGATTATTTCGACGAGAACCGCCCATTGAAAGTGATCTGCATCGGACGGCTTTCCGACGAGAAAGACCAGCCCACCCTATTCAAAGCCATGCGTCACAGCCGGTTCGCCAAGCGCATCCAGCTGCAGTTTGCGGGACAAGGTCCGACGGAAAAAGCCTTGAAGCGCCGCGGGAAGAAGCTCGTGGACAAGGGCGTGCTGACCTATACCCCGGAATTCGGGTTCTATTCGCACGATGAACTGCGTCAGCTGATGGCAAACGCCGACCTGTGCGTGCATTGCGCCACCACCGAGGTGGAGGGTCTCAGCGTCATGGAAGCCCTGCAGCAGGGGGCGGTGCCGGTAATCGCCACCGGCAAATACAGCGCCACCGCGCAATTCGCCTTGGACGACCGCAGCGTGTTCCCCGGAAGAAATTCCAAAGTGCTTGCCCAGCGCATCGACTACTGGCTCTCCCACCCCGAAGAACGTTGGGAAACGGGCAAGAAATATGTGGAGTCCATGAAGCCCTACGACATCTCCAAAAGCGTGCAGGCACTCATCGAGATGTTTGAGCAATGCTCAACTCAACATTCATAATTCATCATCGCACCAAGCAAACCAAAAAAAATTATATCTTTGCGGTTCGTATCGTCATCTAAAAAACAAGGAAAATAATGGACAACTTTATCGTTTCGGCGCGAAAATACAGACCCTCGACTTTCAGTTCCGTGGTGGGACAGGAGACCATCACATCGACACTCAAGAACGCCATCCGCAACAACCAGGTGGCGCAGGCTTTCCTCTTCTGCGGGCCGCGTGGCGTGGGCAAGACCACCTGCGCCCGTATCTTCGCCAAAGCCCTCAACTGCGAGCATCTGACGGAAGACTCCGAGCCATGCAACACCTGCGCGTCCTGCCAGGCCTTCAACAACTCGGCCTCCTTCAACGTCTTCGAACTCGACGCCGCATCCAAGAACTCCGTGGAGGACATCCGCGAGCTGGTGGAGCAGGTACGCGTCCAGCCCCAGGGTGCCAAATACAAGGTCTATATCATCGACGAGGTGCACATGCTGTCCGGCGCCGCCTTCAACGCCTTCCTGAAGACGCTGGAGGAGCCGCCCGCCTACGCCAAGTTCATCATGGCGACCACCGAGAAGCACAAAATCCTCCCGACCATTCTTTCGAGGTGTCAAGTGTATGATTTCAAGCGAATTAACGACAATGACATCGTGCGCCATCTGCAGTTCGTGGCCCAAAACGAGGGAGTCACCGCGGAGGAGGATGCCCTGCGCGTGGTGGCCACCAAGGCCGACGGCGCCCTGCGCGACGCCCTCTCCATCTTCGACCAGTTGGTCAGCTTCACCGGCAAGAACATCACCTACAAGGAGACCATCAGCAACCTCAATGTGCTCGATGTCGATAACTATTTCCAGATCATCGACATGACGATGAGCGACGATGTCTCCGGAGCCCTGATCCTCTTGGACAACATCTTGGCGAAAGGTTTCGATGCCCAGAACTTCATATCGGGCTTGGCCTCCCATATCCGCAACCTCCTGTTGGCGCAGAATCCCGGCACCTTGCAGCTGCTGCAGATGTCGGATTCCATCAAGGCGAGACTGCAGCAGCAGGCACAAGGTTCCGACCGGATGCTGCTTACCCGCGCCCTCGACCTGGCCAACCAGTGCGACTTCAACTACAAGATGTCGAACAACAAGCGGCTCTCCGTGGAACTCTGCCTGATGCAGATCAACGCCAACTACGTTTACAAGCGACAGCGTGCGAGGCAATCGCAGGAGCGATAACACCCCGGAAGGCGCAGGTTCCGCCGCAGGAGACGCGACAGCTCGCATCGCCCCTGCAGAACCCCAGGTCTCCAACCGAGGCCTCCAGTTCACCGGCTTCACGCCCATACAGCCGCTGCCCTCGATCAAGGAGGTGACCGCGCAAACCATGACCCTGACCCAACAGGTGCAGGCCAATCTGCAACACCCGAAGCCAACCGTAGAGACGCAAAGTGTCACAGTGCAACAACCCTCTCCGAACGAGGTAGAGACGCAAAATCTTGCGTCTCAACAACCAGAATCCCCCGAATCAGAGAGGAAAAACGACGAAATCGAAACGCAGAATGTCGCAGCATCTCAACCGACACCAAACGAAACCGAGACACAAGATGATGTGACAGAAACCTTCGAAGAGTGCTGGGACAAAATGGTGGAGGCCATCTTCCAGAAAAAACCGGCCTTCTACCACCAACTCCACGACTACCTGCCACGATATGAAGACGACATCATCTATGTGGATGTGGAAAACGACTTCCAGAAGAACCAGTTGGAGATGAGCAAACGGGCGATGCTGGAATATTGGAGGAATCATTTCAAGCTGAATGTCAACGAGATAGAGTTCGTCATCCACGAACACGAGAAGAAGAAAGTGATCTACACGAGCGAAGACAAGGTGGCCAACATGCTGGAACAGAACCCCGAACTGAAAGATTTCCTGCAAGTGCTGAACTTCCGAATCAAGGATTAATATTAAAACACATTCCTTGAGCAGCCCTGAAAGGGCAAGACATGTCAGCCCTGGGTGAACGAAGCGAGCCCTGGGTATAATCGAGCAAGCGAAGCGAGCCATAATTATTAAAAAAAACAAAAAAGCAATGATATGAAAAAAAGTTTATTATTTGTCAGTTTGATAATGTTCATGATGTCGGCGAATTCACAAGCGTTGCTGCACCGTGCCGCCGTTGACGGGCGGGTCGACAGCGTCCGCATGGCCGTCAACCTGCCACAGGAATTCACCGGGCAGGGTGTGATCATCGGGATCACGGACTGGGGCTTTGACTACACGCACCCTGTTTTCTACGACACCAACATGGTGCACTATCGCGTGTTGCGGGCTTGGGACCAGTTCAAGACATCCGGTCCCGCCCCTGAAGGCTACGATTACGGTACGGAATATGTAGGTGCGGAGGCACTGCTGAGCGCCCACTGCGACACCAGCAATGTTTATCAATATGCCTACCACGGCACCCACTGCGCAGGCATTGCCGGCGGCGGTGGCGCGGGCACCATATATCGTGGTGTGGCCGTGGATGCTGAATATCTGTTTGTCAGTGTCAGTCTGACAGACCAGGAAGTGATCGATGCATGGCGTTGGATGTACGATGTGGCGCAGCAGGAAGGTAAACGCTTGGTTATCAGCATGAGCTGGGGATTGTATTGTCTTGATTATATGGACGGAACCGGTCCGTTGGCCGATGAAATGCAACGGCTCACTGATTTAGGTGTGGTCTTTGTGACCAGTGCGGGCAACAATGGTGATGAAAACTCCCATCTGACCCACACTTTCACCCAGCAGGACACCATCCGATCGGCTTTTAACTTCCCCAGCTCCTCCATCGGGTCTGTCCTCACCTTGATGAACAGCGCGAACGAACCGTTCTCTTTCTCCGTGTTCGCCATGGACAACTCCTACCAAATCATAGCAGAAAGCCCGTTCTTCTCCACCTCTGACAGTGCTTTGGTTGACGATATTGTTGACAATATTTTGACGATTGGTACTGACAGCATCCACATCTGGTTTTATGCAGAATCCACCAATGAATACAATCATCGTCCTGTGGTACAACTTTATGTGGACAAGAACACTCTGTACAAGTTCGGAATCGCGATAGCGGCGTCCGATGGCGAGTTTCACGCTTGGAACATGGCTCTCATTGAAAGCAGGTACGGCAACTGGGGCGGGGAATTCAAAAGTCCGTCCAATCACCCGGATTGGATTGCCGGTGACAATGAATATACCATCAGCACACCGGGCAACGTCGATTGTGCCATCACCGTGGCAGCCCACACCTCCCGTTACCAAGCTCCTTCAGGAAATATGGCAGGCGGTCAGATTGCGAGCTTCTCCAGTTTTGGCCCTGGTTTTGGGCAGGTGATGAAACCCGATATCTCCGCCCCTGGTAAAAATGTAGTATCTTCACTCTCCAGTTATACGACCACTTACACGGGAACGGCACAAACATCTGTGCAATTTAACGGTAGAACTTACAAATTTGTCTCGTTGTCAGGCACATCCATGTCATGTCCGTTCGTGGCGGGCGTGGCGGCGCTGGTATTGCAGGCCAATCCCAACCTCTCGTCCGATCAGGTCAAGGGAATCCTGTTGGAGACGGCCTACAACGACCAATTCACCGAACAGGCCGGCGAGCTCCGTTTCGGTCACGGGAAGGTGAACGCCTACCAGGCCGTGCAGAAAGCCCTCGTCACCGTGGGCATCGACGAGTACGTGACCCCGCAGCAGTCCCTTTTCACCGTCTATCCCAACCCTGTCGCCGGCGAGTGTTTCGTCACGGCCAACACCGCGTCCAGCGAATCTCTCTGCCAGCTCTACGACCTTTCCGGCCGCATCGTGCTGCAAACCAGTCTTTTCCCCGGCGTCAACACCCTGAATCTGTCGTCGCTCCCACGGGGTTGTTACTTGATGAAGATCACGGATGAGAAAACGGTGGTGACGAAGAAACTGATTGTGGGGCGTTAGTAGAGACGCAAAATTTTGCGTCTCTACGGGGCAACGGGCAAGACGATGTGAATTATTCAGATTTATGAAACCGCAAATACCTTGTTTTATAGCGATACTCGCCGCCTTTTTCATTCTCCCGTGCGCCTCCGCCCAGGGCGAGTGGAAGTGGGCGCACTGTATAGGCGGGGGGACTGGGGCTGGTACAAGTTTAGGAGATTTCTATAACAACATTAACTCCACCGCCTTCGACAGCGATGGCAACCTGTACGTATATGGCACGATGGGAGGGTTGGCACAGTTTGACGACGCGCTGCTGGAGTTCAGCGAGAACTCCAACGTGCTGCTCACCAACATCCCATCCATCCTGCTCGCCAAATTCGACACCCTGGGCAACATGCTATGGTACAAGGTGGTGAAGCAGAGCACGGAAGTGGCAGTGCCCTACTGGTTGGAGGTAAGGGACGACCGTATATACATAGCGGGGAATTGTGGAATCAACGGCGACTCGCACCACGAATGGCTTTACTATTTGGACACGCTCATTGAAGAGTCTCAGATCACCTCTCTGCCAGACTCCCTTCAGAAACCACCCTTCAAAAAATATTGCTACTGGACCTTTTTCGCCATTTTGGATTTAGACGGGAATTTGTTGGAGGACCGTTTCGTGGAGGTGTTTTCAAGGGAGTATTACCCACCGCATATACGAAAGTATTCCGGGTTATGCAATAGCGGTCTTAATAATCCGAGCCCCGTCCATGTTGACCGTGACGGCAACTGGTATGTTTTCTCACCATTTTTTTACAGGGGATTCGAGTCTGATCCATACACCATAGTGGTATATGGTGATTCGGATATGGTTTATGATTTATACCTGCCGGGAAGCGTCCACCCCTCAATGCCCAACGCTGCCGGTTTTTACAACGCCATCATGTACAAGTTCTCCCCGAATTGGGAGTTGCTTTCCGCGAAATTGTTAGTGGACCACACCGAAGGTCTTGCACCAAGGTGGGAGAACGAAGGGGATACTATCAAGGCTTACCTCTGCTACTATAAAGGGATTTCATACGATGAGGAGGATAACATGTATCTGTCTGGATACGTGCAGATGTACCCTTGCTATCCGCAAGCAGGCGGCCTGGAGAACCATTACCCCGTCTATCTGTATTGGGATAGCATCCACCGCTTGGTCGTGCATGACATCACCTCGGCAGAATATGCCAATTTCGTCATCAAATATGACACCGCAGGGAACGTAGTTTGGTGCAACCAACTCCATACCAAAGGTTATGTCATTGATGCGCAGACCGGTGTGTACAGTACGCGCAATTACTGGGGCGGTAACACCTTCTATGACAACTCCATCTATATAGCAGGGAGCGGGGGCTATTATATAGATGACACCACGTTGGTTTATTTCGATGACGAGTCCCATCCGTTACAGCACTACACTGAATTATTAGGTGGGACTGGTTTGACAGGTACCACAAATATGGGCTTTTTTGTCCGCTATGACATAAACACGGGTGCCTACATCAGCCACGGCATTGTACCTGCGGCAAATGCCAAGCCGGCGCAGAAGCCCGGAGTAATCCAAAACCGGGTTTTTAACTTCGCGAAATTCGGATACGATACAGAGCCCACAAACCTTTTTGTCGAGTGGCAAAACGATGGTACAGTTATAAAGATCGACAGCGTGGAGGGTACATTTTCAGACCCATATAAATCATTCGGGACGACAGCGAACGAACATGGCTATGTGGTGACCGCCTTGTTGACCAATGGTCCCTTGCACTTCAGCGATGCGGTGGCGACGAATTGCCACAACGGCAGCCGTGGCTCGGTCGTGCTGGCGATGTACCATGACCCGGCATTTGCGGAGCCCTACGTGGGAATCCCCGACAGGGAGAACATCTCGCAATCCGTCAAGATATGGCCGAACCCCGCCGTCCACACTTTGCTGGTAGAAAGCGGAGAATCTATGTTGGAAAACGTGTCGGTGTTGGATTTGGCCGGACGGACAATGTTGCAGCGGAATGTACAAGACTACCGCTGCCAAATTGATGTGTCGCCGCTGCCTGCGGGAATGTACTTGCTCGAAATTGTGAGCGACGGAAGAAAACAGTATGAGAAATTTGTCAAAGCAACGAAATAAACACATAACACCATCACTATGCAAAATAAATATTCCACTTTACCCTTCCTGATTTTGCTCCTTCTGCCTGCAATATCGCTGGCACAGTCTGGGTGTGAACTGCACATAAGTCCGGACTTCGCTTCTGACTGTGTGCTGACAAGCTACCACAACGAGGACGACAGTCTGCACAGCGAGGATTTGGGAGACTGCCTGCTGGCGTGCAACGGCAACACTGTAAGTTATACCGCAGTCTGTGACAGCGCCGTTTCTTATATGTGGAATATCATGGGGGCAGCTACCTATAGCTTCTCAAACCAGAACCGGACGGCAGTGGTGACGTGGGGAGATGGGGAAACCGGACAAGTAGTCGTCACTGTGGTAACCTCAGAGGGCAACACCTGTACTGCTGAAACATGTGTGAGACTGATAAAGTCACCGCAAATCGGTGTCGCCACAGTCCCCGCATATTACATCAACGATAATGGGGAACTAATAATCGAAACGTGCCGTGGGGAGACCATAGAGCTGACTGACATGAGTTACGCAGGAGAAACCCCGCTGACAGGTTATCTGTGGAACACCCCAATGGGAGACTTTTCCACCCCTGCATGTGCCATCACTTTGCCGCAAAGCGATGAGTTCACTATAGAGCATGAAGTGCAAAACGAATGCGGTTATAAGGCGTCAGAAAGTATTAAAGTCAGGGTTGTGGAACCCGCAGACCTCCAACTGTCCTGCTATGGCACAGTGTGTGAAGGATCAACCGCTGATTATTTCTTGGAATCTCCGGACTGCTCCCAATACATTTGGCATGTGGAAGGCGGGGTGTACAAGCTTGGGGGTAGCCCAAGGAACATTATTGTTCATTGGGGGGCCCCTGCTTCCGGCTATGGGGTAATAACCGTGGACGGCAATTTCTGCGATGCATGTAACGCGCAGATTTCGGTAAAAATTCCTGTCATCAGTGACAACACAGAGATAGACGGGCCCGATGTAGTTTGTATTGGCGACATCCAGAAGTTTGAGTTGCCTCTTTGGGGAGCTACCGATTACCAATGGAGCACCTCCACCACCGATGGGATTCAGCTTCTTCAAACCGAATCCCCAAACAAAACACTTGCGAGATTCACTTCGCCAGGCATATATTCAATATTCGCCGCCTACGAGTGCAAGGCTATCGAATGCGGCCCTTTCCGCTCCGCAAAAAAAATCATTGTTAAGGACACCCTTCGGATTGTTTCCAACAACGACAACCTCTGCATCGGCGGGGAAGGGATCTACACCGCAAATTCTGGAGAAATTGTTTCGTGGAAAATACTTGGACAAAACGGTCAGGTGCTCTGTTCTGCAACGACTGACACTTTGGCATACACATTTACAGATGCGGGCAAGTACAAGATCGTAGCCTCCGGTGCGGATTATTGCAATGAAGCCGAATTTTGGGTCGGGGTATTGGACAATCCGCCCGCATTGACGGCAACAGAAGGTCCGCACGAGGCCTGTCCGAACAGCGCCATCCTGCTGTCGGGTACCCCCACCCATCCCCGCTATTACCTGGAATGGACACCCGTGTGCAGCCTGGCAAACACGGAGGAGGGGAATACGGTCACCATCCATTTCAATGAAGGAGTGTGCGACGTGGCCGTTTGTCAGGTGGACAACGAATACGGCTGTCGCTCCGCCGCCTACATCCATGAGGTGGACACGTTCCAACTGTTACCCCACGGGCTTCCCGCCATTACGCATGTCTGTCCAGGTGAAGACACCTATTTTGAAGTCCCCGACCAATCGGACAATGTCCTTTACGAATGGAAGATGGAGCCTGTTCCTGCTGCCACCGCTATAGAGAATTATCATTTGCCATACGTCACCATTCGCGCCAACCATCTCACGGACTCTTCCTCTTTCACCGTAAAGGTTTTCCTGGAGCGGAAAATTTGCGGTCTGTCCCTACCGAAGCGGGACACCGTCTTTCTTTCCGTCAACAATCTTCCTCCACCGACTGTTCACTTTCCCGACACCATCTGCCAAGGTGATGTCGCCTATTTGTCTGCGGACAATCTTCCAAAACCAGGATCCTGTATTTGGAACTTTTCCGATTTAACAAGTTCCGGAACCCATATTCATCGCACATTCCAGACCCCCGGTCCCCATCCGTTCACGTTCATTTACCAACCAGCATCTGAATGCGCTCCTTATACGTTCACTGGCACCGTATATGTTGCCGCAACGCCTCAAGTCGGTATCACTGTCAACATCGGCGGCGACACACTAAGCGTTCCCCTTCAGGCGGATGTCACGTACGTGTGGTACCACGATGGGGACTCAGTCAACAACACAAACATTTGTCCTATAAATGGTTCTGGGGAGTATCGTTGTCGTGTCACAAGCACACAGCCCCCCTACTGTAGTGCGTCTGACCACTACAACACCAGCAGTCCGCCGCCTTCCGACCATTGTATGGGAATTACTTTCGGTGATGTCGTCACCTCATGCAACACAGCGGTCGTCAAGGCTATTGATCCTCCCAACGCCAATTTCTCGTGGAGTGTCTCCAACGCCCAGGGAAACTGTTTTCCTACCCAATCCCAAGATTCAACCACTGCCGTGTTCTACCATGCAGGTCATCATCAAGTTTCAGCCTATGCCAATGTTGACGGGCAATGCTATAAAGGTGCGAAAAACGTGGTCATCAACCGTGAACCAAAAGTGAAACTGACCTACGACTGCGACTCCGATCGGATTGTGGTCAACGACCTGTCCGTTTACCTTGACAGTGTCATACCAAACCGCACAATTATGCTGAACGGGAGTTTCTATGCCTCTTTCCCGTCACCGAATCTGGTCACCTACATTCCCACGGAGGGCCTCCCTTTCGGCATCTATACGGTTACGATGACTATGACAGACCAAGGGTGTGTTTGTACGGACTCTATCCACTATGTAAAGAGGGCTGTGATCGGTGCCATCGGATTTTATACAAAGCCGTGTGAGGGAAGACCGATTCAAATGCACGCTGCAGGCGTGACTGGGGAGTTTCCTTGGCTTTGGAACTACGGTGACGGTTCCTACGCGATTAACGGTACCGGTTATCATACATTTGTAGCAAGAGCCTTTCCTTATGACGTCACGGTCACCGTCAAGAATTCATTGGGATGTGGCACATCATTATCTAAAGACATATTTATACATTCCAACACCCTAACTGGAAGTCTGATTACGATAGGGACAGAAGTTTGTCCGGGAACTGCGAGAACGATTGAATACAGCCAAATAATGACTAATCAAACTCTTTATCATTGGTTTCTTGAGAACGACTATCTTTATCCTTCTGAAATTATTCTCAACAATCCCCAAAACACTGTTTATGCTACGGGAAACTACAAAGTGAAAGTGGAGGACAATGAGACGGGATGTGAATTAGAATGTATGCGCAACGTGGCATTCCTCACTGCACCCACAGCCAACATAACCGGCAAAACCGAATACTGTCTTGGCGACGAGGTGAAACTGAACGGCAATTCGGGTGTGACCAACACGTATGCTTGGAACATCATCGGACCGGAATCCCTGACATTTAATGTCGCAAACATCACTTTCACGCCGTCGATGCCAGGCGACTATCTTGCCGTGCTCACCGTCACCAGTCCAGACGGATGCATTGCGTCAGACACCTGCAACATCACGGTTCATCCGCAGCCCGCTTCGCCTTCTGTATCTTTCATCGGTACCCCATGCATTAACCAGCCGCCCGTAGGGGTCAAATCGGACAACCACCAAAGTTTGCTTTGGAGCAATGGTATCCATGGGGAATCCGCCTACTATTATGTTCCTGGCTTTCTGACCGCCCACTATGTGGATGACTCAACAGGATGCACGTCTGCAAAAGCAAACCTTTTCATTCCTCCATCACCAGACTACGATGCTCTTCTTACTGGCTGCTATGAAAGGTGTCCGGACGATATGCCCTTCTATTTGAGGCTCAACGGTTTTTATCCGAATTATAGCAGTAATATCCAGTGGGACTGGTATTATAACAACACCGAGGACACTTCCGGCCATTCCATCGACCCCTCACTTCCGGTGAGAAATTTCGGAACTTACTTCATGTCAACAACATACGGAAACGGCTGCGTCACCATCTCGCCCACGTTGTCAATTGAGAAGACGACGGTGTGTTCGTGCGACAGTGTAGTTGTCTATGCTAAAAAAAATTGCGAGCCCTATCTCTGCAACTTGTTTTTCCGATTGTTTGTGTTTATCCATAACACAAGCACCACAAATCCAATCTGTTTCGACGAATTGACAGCCTCTGGAGGAAGTATCCAAAGTGTCGTTTCGCTGCCCGTCACGGTTGCCCCGTTGAGCACACAAGTAATTGAAGTTGTAATCAAACTTACTAATTTTGAAAATGGATATGTAGAGTTTTGGCTGACCGATTCTCAACACCATTGTGTCAAACGATTTACCGAACATTTCGACTGGACTGCATGTGTGGATGACGAATGCTCGTTTGTTAGCCAGTCAATGGAGTTCCTTCCATCACTAAGTTCACCACATCAAGGATCGTATTTTCATATTAACATAGGGGTTCCAACAGGAACAACAAAAATTCTCGACTTTTGGAGTGACCCACCACAGATACTCAACTACTCATATAATGATTTGGCAGGTTACTTGAACGCCTTACAGATGCTTAACTACGGAAAGCTCACCCAACTTGTCAACAGTCATGGAAACATCTGTTACCATGCCATTGCCTGCATCGGAGACCAAAGCCTATGTCACGTAAGATACTGTTTACCTGCTGTCGATGTACAGGCCCTTGTCCCAGATTATTTCCGACTAATGGCTGATTCCACCGTAATTGATTCCTCCGCCGAGACAGCCAAAAATCTTCCGACAAAGACTGACATTACCGATGGCAAGCCCTATCTCGCCCCCAACCCCGCCCATGACGAGGTGACAGTGATGGGCATCGCGCCCGAGGAGGTGGCCGAAATAACCGTCCTCACCATGCAGGGTAGCCAGGTCGCCAGCTTCCGCAATAGTTGCCACTTCAACATCAGCGGACTGGCAACGGCGAGCTACATCGTGCGGTTGGTGACGACGGAGGGGAAGGTTCATTATCTCAAGCTGTTGAAACAATAAAAACACCGAATGTCCGATTTTATTATTATTTGATAAAACTTCGGCACAATATTTGTATAACCATAAACCTTGTAAAGAGAAAAAAGAATGGAAGTGTACATTCCAAATGAACAATTGGAGAACCAGACCGTGGTGCGGAAGTATCGCGAGCTGCTGCAGGTCATTTATCCGCGCACGGACGCGGAGGAGCGCAAGCAGATCCGCAAGGCGTTCGTGCTGGCCACCAACGCGCACTTCGGCGTGCGGCGCAAAAGCGGAGAACCCTACATCTACCACCCCATCGCGGTGGCCATGATCTGTTGCTCCGAGATGAACCTCGGCGCCACCTCGGTGATATGCGCCCTGCTGCACGACGTGGTGGAGGACACCGACTACACCCTCGACGACATGCGCGAGCTCTTCGGCGACGTTGTGGCCAACATCATCGACGGACTGACCAAGATCGAAGACCTGGTGGTCGATAACCAGAACATCTCCCTCCAGGCCGAGAACTTCAAGAAGATATTCCTCTCCATGTCGAAGGATGTGCGCGTGATCCTCATCAAACTCGCCGACCGCCTGCACAACATGCGCACGCTCGACGCGATGCCACCCGAGAAGCAGCTCAAGATCGCCTCCGAGACCTCCTACTTCTACGTGCCTTTCGCCCACCGCCTCGGCCTGTACGCCATCAAGAGCGAACTGGAGGACTACGCCATGCGCTATACCAACCCCACGGAGTATTTCTCCATCGCCGAGAAGCTGAAAGACTCCGAGAAGGAGCGTTCCACGATGATCCCCGAGTTCATCGCGCCCATCCAGGAGGCGCTTGACAGAGCCGGCATCCATGCGGAAATCTCCAGCCGCACCAAATCCGTCTCCTCCATCTACAACAAGATGCTCCGCAAGCAGATCAACTTCGAGGATGTCTATGACATCTTCGCCGTGCGCTTCGTGTTCGACAGTCCCATGTACGAGGAATTCGACATCTGCTGGCGGATCTACCACATCATCTGCAACCTCTACCAGACCAATCCTTCGCGCGACCGCAACTTCCTCACCCACCCGAAACCCAACGGCTACCAGTCGCTGCACGTCACCGCCATGAGCAAACAGGGACGTTGGGTGGAGGTGCAGATCCGTTCCAAGCGCATGGACGAGATCGCGGAGAAGGGACTTGCCGCGCACTACCGGTACAAGGAGGACGGCGACAACGAGGACACCGACCTGAACAAGCGGTTGGAGGACTGGCTGCTCAAAACCCGCGAGATCCTCGACAGCAAGGACTCCGACGCGCTCGACTTCCTCAGCGAGGTGCGCCTAAACCTCGGACTGAAGGAAATCTACGTCTTCACCCCGAAAGGCGACATGAAGACCATGCCACAGGGCTCCACCGTGCTCGACTTCGCCTACGCGTTGCACACGAACCTCGGCGACCACTGCATCGGCGCGAAAGTCAACTACAACATCACCCCCGTCAACAAAACACTCAACAACGGAGACCAAGTGGAGATCATAACCTCCAAGAAGCAGTTCCCGAAAGCCGAATGGTTAGAGTTCGTGCAGACCCCCAAGGCGCGACGCAGCATCAAGGACTTCTTCCGCAATGAGCAACACGAGCTGGTCTCCTCCGGCAAAATGCTGCTCAAACAGTACTTTGACGACCTGAAAATCAGTTTCACCGAGGAAAATGTCCAGAAATTGATGGAGGTTTCCCTCGAAAAGAACCCCGAAGCCTTCTGGAACAGCATCGTCTCCCTGAAGCTGACGAAAGCGAAGATCGCAAAACTGATGTCCACGAAAAACGCCAAGGAACTGGCAGACTTCCATCAGAAGGTGTCGCAGGAAATCGAAAGCAAGCCATTGAACCAACTCATTGAGGAACAGCTTGATGTAACACCAAACGCCTTCCTCTTGGACGATGACTTCGAACAGATACGCTACGTGCTAGCCGACTGCTGCAACCCGATCCCGGGCGACACGGTGGTGGGATTCCAGGTGTCAGACAACCGCATCGTGGTGCACCAGACCAGCTGCCCGAACGCCATCGCGCAGATGTCGCGCTTCGGCAACCGCATCATCAAGACCAAATGGCGCAAGGGGCAGAACATCGCCTTCCTTTCGGGCATCAAGCTCAAAGGCTTCGACCGCAAGGGCATCATCAAGGAGATGATGGACGTGGTGACCTCCCAAATGGATTTAAATATCCGCTCTTTAAACATCGAGACCAAAAACAATGTCTTTACCGGCACGTTGATGCTCTACATCCAAAGCGTCCGCACCCTGAACAACCTTATTGAGCAACTGCGGCAAATCGACCAGATGGAATCCGTGGAACGCATCGGCTACGACATCAATTAAATTAAGAATGAAGAATGATGAATTATAAATTATGAATTATGAATTATTCCTTAAGCAGTCCCGGAGGGACAAGACGTGCGAAGCGCAATTAACCCCACATGAGGCGATAGCCGTAATGTGGGGAGGCAACAAATCCCGAAGAGAAACTAAACGTGCGAAGCGCAATTAACCCCACATGAGGCGCAAGCCGTAATGTGGGGCGGACAAGAAACAAGAAACAATAACCCCTAAAAACCAACAAAAAAAATGAAAGCATCCGAAATTTTAGCATTCGTGGCAGGAGCTGCCGCCGCTACAGGAATCACCTTATTGTGCACCACCGAGAAGGGCAAGGAAATCCGAACCAAGGTGGGCGAGAAAATGACCCGCGAGGAGATTGACCGTGTGATTGCACGGCTCCGGGAGAAACGTGCCAGCGCCCCGAGCGAGGACGACTTCAACATCGACATTGAAGAGGACGAGTTCGGGAACGAGGTCCAAGACAACGAGCTGTAATGGACATCTTAGGCAAGTTCACCAAAAAATCGGAGCGTGGCGAGAAGACGTGGAAGGACACCAAGACGTACCTCTCGCAACGCTACGACCTTTTGAAGCTCGAATTTCTCGAGAAATCGACGCAGCTGCTGTCGGTGATCTTCTCCATGCTCATCATCATCGTCTGCGCGTTAGTGCTCGCCATCTATCTCTCGTCCGCCATCATCCACTGGATTTCCCTCGCGCTAAACCCGACATGGGCTTACACGATCATCTGCCTTTTGTTTGTGGGAATCATCGTGTTCGTGTTCTCCAAAAAGGATGTGCTGTTCGTGAAACCGCTCATCCGGAAATTCAGCCGGATCATGTACTCCGACGAAGTGGAGGAAATCGAGACCGAAAACATGGTGAAGGACGCGGAAATCGAGTCTGAGACGAAGAAAGGAGGCCGAAATGAGTAACAAAGCCCCTATCAACGACCTGAACGAGATTGCAATGCGCAAGCAACAACTTCGCGCCAGAATCGAAGTGCAAGAGCGTCGTTTAAGCAAAGACCTTGACGCATACCAGGACGACATCGAGACGTTCAAGAAGATGTGGTCGGGATTGAAAGGTGTCCGCCATTTCGGACAGAACATCAAAGGCTCGAACATCGTCCAAGCGGTGCAAACCGTCCGCGCACTTCCCATCGGCAAAGCCGCCAAAAAAGCCGGCGGAAAGTCGGGGTGGCTCACAGCCCTCACTATCGGGACCGAACTCGTGAGTTGGATTGTGCGCCGTCGGAACCGCAAAAAATAGTATATGTCAGGCCGTTACATCTTCTAAAAATTTCACTCCCTAAAAGAAACACCGCCATTAAATTGACGGTGTTTTTTTTTGTCTAAACAATGTTGCATATATGAATATTTTGTACATTTGCGGGTTCAATAAAGGTTATTTTTCAATTTTGCAAAACCATCATCATATACAATGAAAAGATACTTTTTTCTCCTGATAGCTGTAGTTTTAGCAAGCTTTTCAGCAAAAAGCCAAACACTTCTGTCTGAGAGCTTTGAGAGTAGCATGATGCCCCCTGCGGGATGGACCACGTTCACGACGAGTGAATCTGAGAACTGGTATGGCTGGATTCTGACCTCCCATGCGCACACGGGCAACCAATCCGCCTTTGTGGATTATTCGACATACCATTCCAGTTATCTCATCACGCCACAGTTAGCCATCAGCGGCAACATGCTCCTTTCATTCTGGGTGGCGGTGGACTACATAGACTACACCGAATACAACACGTTCACCGTGGAGGTCTCCACCACGGACACAGACACCACGAGTTTCTCGGTGATCCATACCGTGGTCTATCCTTACAGCCAGAACTTCACCCAGGTTCTCGTGGACTTGTCCGCCTACAGCGGCCAGAACATCTACCTTGCTTTCCATGTGGTGGACGAATTCGGCACCGGCGCATATCTTGATGACGTCGAAGTTTTCGGAACCTCCAGCTGTATGGCGCCCTACTCCCTGGCAACGTCGAACATAGGCTATCACGACGCCACCATCCATTGGTCGGAGATCCCGGATGCCGGTAGCTACACGGTGCAGTACATCTCTTTCGGAGATGACTGGAGCAATGCCGACAGCGTCTCCGTCACCGACACCATCACCACGCTCACGGGCCTTCAGTCCTCCGGCATCTACCAAGTGCGGGTAAAATCCGTGTGCGGCGGCAACAGCGAAAGCAGCTGGACCGAGGCCATCCTTTTCAGCACGGGATGCGAGCCGATCACCTTGGACGTTGACAGTGTATGGACGGAGGACTTTGAATGGATTCCGGGCACAGGTCCCCAAGTGCTGAGCACCTGCTGGTATGCGGCGCAGAGTTCCTCCTACAACGCCCCCTACCTCTACCTCAATTGGGCGGCATCCAGCCACTCCGGCGTGAACTCCATGGAACTGCGCGCCAACAGCGGCGAAGAGAACATCTTGGTGCTCCCCGCCTTCACGAACACCCTTAACAACCTGAGACTGAGTTTCTTCGCCAACACCACCGCCGGCTCCGTCGGCACGGCGGGCACCCTTCAGGTGGGTTACATCATGGACATTAACGATCCCTCCACCTTCACCCCCGTGGAGGCCATCGTCCCGAAGTCCGAATGCCTCAACCGGAACAATTCCGTGCCTTACGGCCCCATCTACTTCACGGATGTGGACTCCACCGGCATCTACGGCAGAATGGCCATCCGCTTCGCATCGAACTCCTACAGCACCTCCTGGAACTTCGACGACTTCGCCGTCAGCGTGATTCCGGAATGCGCCGAGCCCATCCACCTGCAGGCTTCCAACGTGACGGCCACCACCGCTAACCTCTCGTGGACCTACCTGAACGGCTATATATACGATGTCCTCATCTGGCCGAGCGGCACCCACGACACGATCTACAAGCACGGTGTGTCGATGGACAACGGCCCTTTGTTTGTGGACAGTCTGACCCCCGCCACAACCTATTCATGGATTGCGCGGACAGTCTGTCCCGACTCCACCTACAGCGAGGCGTTCACCCGCGGCCACTTCACCACCCCGTTGGTCACCATCCAGTTGCCGTATCTGTGCAACTTCGAGGATCCCAACGCTGATTACGGCGAATTCACGTTCTCGGGCATCGGTGCAAACCAATGGTACATCGGCAACGCCGTCAACGCCCCTTCGGATTCAACCCCGAACGGCTCGCGCGCCCTTTACATTTCCGACAACCTCGGTGTCAGCAACCACTACGGCGGCACCAGCTACTCTTACGCCTACGCCACCTTCGACGTCAACTTCCCCAACGACGCCATAGAATATCACCTCGAGTTTGACTACAAAGGCATGGGTGAGTGCGGCTGGGACGACTTCTCCGTGTTTTTGTTGGACGGCAACGCCTCTGTCCCCAACACAGGCGTGCCTACGGGCACCGCACTGATCACGAACGAATGCAATGTAAGCTCCTGGTATCATTTCAATCTTGTCCTGCCGGACGTGGTGGGCCAATCCAAGAAGATTGTGTTCTACTGGCACAATGACAGCTACATCTTCGGCAATCCGCCTGCCGCCGTGGACAACATCGCCATTAACGGGAACGCCTGCGCCAGACCCTCCCACCTGACCGTGAGCAATATCACAAACAACTCGGCGACACTGACGTGGCAGGAAAACGCCAACGCCAACTCCTGGCATGTCTATTACAGAATCTATGAGACAGGCTACACGATGCAACAAATACCGGTCTCCGACTCCAATCATTACGTCTTGCAGAACCTGGATGCCAGCACCGATTATGTGTGTTTTGTGACGGCCGACTGCGAAGAGGGTCAATCCAGCTTCTCGAACATTGTGGAATTCAGGACGACATGCAGCCCTGACGGCATCACCACGCTCCCTTACGAGGAGGATTTCTCCATATACGAGCATGTTGATGGCAGCGATTATGTTCCCTGCTGGACTCGCCTGGGCTCCAGTTCCGACCACTACGCATACGTCAACCGCGGAGACTTCGAGAACAACTGCCTTGACTTCCACTACACCCCGAACTGCTACACCATGGCCGTCCTGCCCGTCTTCAGCGAAAGCATTCCCCTGAATTCACTGATGCTGACCATGGATGTCCGGCGGCACAACCTGAGCGTCGGCACCTTGGAAGTGGGCGCCATGACCGACCCCACCGACCCCAGCACCTTTGAGGTGATCGACACCATAGAACTTGCATCCACCTACACTTGGGTCACCCAAACCGTCTATTGCAATGAATATTCAGGTACCGGAAGATACCTAGCCTTCAAAGTGAACAATGCCGGCCTCTATACCGTGGCCATCGACAATTTAGTGGTGGAGCATCTTCCCGGCTGCATGCCGCCCACCCATGTCAACACTTCCCAAATCACCCAAAACTCAGCCGTCATCGCTTGGAACGGCACAGCCTCTTCATACGAAGTCAGCTTAGTGAGTTCGGACACCATCACCTACGTCACCACAGGCAACTCTATCCTTTTCAACAACTTGACCCCGAGCACGACCTACAGCGTCACGGTACGGTCTATTTGCGATGGTGACACCTCGTCACCTTCCCACAAAGTCCATTTCCACACCTTGTGCGGTGCCATCACGGTAACAGAGACCCATCCTTGGTTTGAAAGTTTCGAGAACTACACGGGAACGAACACTATTGTCGCCCTTTCCCCCTGCTGGCCCATCGTGGTTCCCGCCAACATTGGCAACACGACCTACCCGACGGTGCGGAACGAAGCCACGGCCTGTCACTCCGGCGAGTATTCGTTGGAACTGAAAGGCAATTCCAATCTGTTTGTACTCCCTGAATTCACGAATGACCTCAACACTCTGCGGGTCACGTTGTGGGGGAACACGTCGGCCTATTATCCCGAATCCGCAGGCACCTTGGAGTTAGGTTATGTCACGGATCTATCCGATTCGTCGTTTATACCCGTGTTCAACATTCCACCCACCGCAATGGACCAAACGGGTACTGATGCCCCCTATACCAACTTGATCGGCCCATACGATTTAAGCTCGGTCACACCGCAGGCGGGTATGCGGATCGCGTTCCGCTACAGCCACTACAGCCTCAATGATTCCTGGAATCTGGATGATTTCACCGTATCACTGATTCCGGACTGCCCGTCACCGGAGAAGCATAGCATAACCGTCACTGAGATCACCAACACCTCCGCCAAGATCAACTGGGTAGATGATATTGCCAGCCACAACGCCTGGCGGGTCCATCACAAGCCGGCCAATGCGGTCAACTGGCAAGTCGACACGGTGTACAACACCCCGTCGCTGACCATCACCGGGCTGAATGACAACACCACATACGATGTGTATGTCACCACGCTTTGCGCCAACTCCGGCGTAAATCCCGACGCCACACTCACGAAACAATTCACCACCAAACAGACTGCAGCTGCACTACCCTACACCACTGACTTCTCGCAACCTCAGGAATGGAGACTTAACAACGGTGAATGCGCCAACTACTGGGTGATCCGAAACCTTACCCCCACGGGCAACAACCATGCCATGTTCATCACCAACAATGGGGTCATTACCGGATATGACGTGACCGCCTCCTCGCATGTAACCGCGGAAAAAATATTCACCGTGGGCACGCACTCCCAATACAAGATTGAATTTGATGTCAACGTCGGCGGAGAGAAAACGGAAGGATGGGATTACGACTACATGAAGCTCTTCTTTGCCCCCGCCACCCAAGAATATGAGAGTGCCACCACCGAAAATCCTTATTGGTCTTCCCAGACCTACTCCGACTACGCATTCGACTTCACCGACTACATCAGCATGACGAGCAGCACCATGGGCACGCCTTACAATTTCTCGCTAACCAACGGGAACACTATCCATATTTCTGCCATCATGGACAACCCCTACCCGAATCCAACCGCATCATCAGAGGCAAAAGTGGTCTTCGCTTGGGTAAACGACCATTTAGCTGGTATGCAGCCCGGTGCCGTCATCACCAACCTGTCGGTCTCCGCCGTTGCCTGTCCGCAACCTAAAAATCTGACCATCACAAACATAAGTGATAACGAAGCGGATCTTTATTGGCTTCCCGGAGAGAATGAGAGCGAATGGGATTTAGAATATCGGTCCGCCAACAGCAACGAATGGTACACGGTAACGCCTACTGCAAACTCCTACCATCTCACCGGCTTAACCCCCTCCACGGAATATCAGGTGCGTTTGCGGGCGAACTGTATCGACGAAACCTCCCCGTATGTCAATGCGTCGTTCACCACTACGCATTGCAACCAACACGGCCAATGCTTCTACACCCTCCACATGGCCGATTCCTACGGTGACGGCTGGAACGAATCGTCACTCAGCATCTTGCAAAACAACATTATAGTACAAGACATCACCTTGTCCGATTCCTATTCGGCAGACGCCGTCATCTCTCTCTGCGACAGCACCCCCACCGTTCTCATCTGGAATCCAGGATGGGAAGAAGGCGCCTACGATTATGAATGCAGTTTCAGTCTGGAATCACCAGACGGCACCACACTGTTCAGCATCAACGATTTGAGCACTATCACCAGCTCCACACTGTTCAGCTTCATCACCGACTGCTCCTCAACGCCCACGTGCGCCGAGCCCACCGGATTGACAGCGAACAATATCACGACCACAAGTGCGGACATCAGCTGGCCTGCCGGCAACGGTTATTACTGGGTGCTGCAGTACAGAGACTCCGCCGCCACGGCATGGAGTCCGGAATATTTTCTGGACAGCCCCGCCTATAACATCACGGGGTTAATCCACAACACCACCTACCAAGTGCGTGTCAAGGCCAATTGCAGCGACGGCGGATGGAGCGAATGGAGCGATGTGTTGAACTTCACCACGCTTTATGATTCCTCATACGTCATTGAGCCGACGGTGGTCACCAACACGGCCACCTCCATCACCGCATACGGCGCCACCTTGAACGGCGCCATCGTGGATCCGGGCAGCCATCCCACCACGGGGCGCGGCTTCGAATGGAAAGCGGCTGCGGACACGGCCTACAACGTGGTCTATTCGACCTCCACGAGTGCCGTCTTCTCCGCCCACCTCACGAATCTGACCAGCAACACGAACTACCAGTTCCGCGCTTTCGCCACCACGGAGACCACAATCACATACGGTGAAGTGATGACCTTCACCACCGACATTGTGGCGTGTGAAATACCGACTGACCTCGACACAGTGGCGGTGGAGAGCCAAACCATCACCATCACGTGGACAGACAATGCGGACGCGAACCGCTGGAACATACGCCACCGTGCGCAGAACGGGGCATGGAGTTCCCACCTCTCCACCACGACCTCTTACGTCATCACAGACCTGACACCGAACACCAATTATGAAATCCAGGTGCAGGCCGACTGCGAAGGCGACGGCTTGAGCGACTGGAGCGAAACGCTCTCGGTGCTGACCCACCCGGTAGGCATCGACGACCATCTCATGCATTCCATCGCCCTCTACCCGAATCCCGCAAAGCATTATGTGGATATCCGCGTGAGCGATGACAACATCAACGTGATGAGCTTGGAGGTGTTTGACGTATATGGCAAACTGATACGTACTGTCGAAATGACCGAGAACCCGACCCGCATCCCGGTCGGCGAGCTGGCCAACGGCATGTATTTCGTGCGCATCACCACCGACAACGGAACTGCCACCAAGTCGTTCGTAAAGCATTAGAAAAAGCTCTCCTATGGAGAGCCGTCATGGTGAGACAGCACTCCATAGGCTTTCCATATTTATTCGTAAATTATTGTATCACAAGCAATGTTAATATGAAGAAGTTATTCATTTTGAGTTCATTGTATTTGTTAATCGCTTTCGGTTTCGTACCTAAGGCACAAGCACAGGACACATGTGGCATCAACTCCTTACCCTACACCGAAAGTTTCGAGAGTGTGAACAGTGGTCTGCCACCCTGCTACACCCGCAACCCTTTGGGATACTGGTCAAACGGATACCTATATCCTGAAGTCCGGAACGTTGGAGGCCACACGGGCATTCATGCGCTTGAGGCGTTCAACAACAACTATGATCCCAATTCCCCGAACGTGCCCACCGTCGTTTTCCCCGAATTGGGCCAGCAATTTGCTATGCCCAATATCGTGATGGAGTTTTGGGGAGCGGACATGTGGGGAACCGACGCCTATTTTGTGGTGGGTGTCATGGATTCGCCCACCGACTTTTCCACCTTCACGACAGTGGAAACCATACATCCCACAGTGGAAGACAGTTGGGTTAAATACACGGTTTACTTCACCAATTATACAGGTTCCGGACGATATATTGCCGTCAAGTTCGCCAATGGCACGGGCAATTACGGACGTTTGTGCATGGACGATGTTGAACTGACCCAAACAGCGGAATGCTCGCCCGTGCAATACCCTACCGTCGCAAGCATTGTGGGCACATCCGCCACGGTCAGCTGGCAGCCCAACATGGTGGGCGGCACCAGCACCTACAACGTCTCACTCATTAATTTGGACAACAACTCCATCGTGTCGGTCGGCATGGCGAACGACACGTTCTACACGTTCACGGGACTTAACTACTCCACCCATTACCGCGCCCTCATCTCGGTGAACTGCACCAACGGGCTGGTAAGCCAGAGCGACTCTGTGGAGTTCAGCACACTGACCCCGCCGGTACCGCTACCCTATTCCGAGGATTTCGAAGGAGCGGCCAGCACATACGAGCCGTATTTCAGCCTGAAAGGCACTGGCCCCAACCAATGGTATTTCGGGCCCGCCACGGGTGCCACCACAGATAGTGACCTCGTTTATCACTCACTCTATATCTCCGGAGACAGCGGCCTGACCAACATGTATATTGACTCGATAGAATCATACGCCTACGCCTCCTTCAACGTGATATTCCCGAACGCCCCGTTAGAATACCATCTTTCCTTTGACTATAAGGTAAAAGGCCTAACTATGGGCACTTGGGGCTTTGATTTCCTTTCCGTCTATATGATGGATGCCACCCAGACCATCCCCGTCATTGGGCCTCCATCAGGAACGCCTTTGATGTTTGAAGTGACCAATGTGAACGATTGGCAACATTTTGACGTCCTTCTCGAAAACGTGCCCGGGACCAGCAAACAAATCGTATTTTACTGGGAGGACTTTGGCTGGAATAATACCGGCGAGAGCCTCAACCCGCCGGCCGCCATCGACAATATCGAGATTTACGGTTTCGCCTGTGCGCAGCCCAACACGCTGGCCGCCTCGAACATCACCACGGATTCGGCCACGCTCAGTTGGAACGAACCCGGCAGCGCCACTGCATGGACAGTCTATTATAAAGCCGTGAACAGCACGGGACCTTACACCGCCATAGAGGTCAGCGATACCACTTCCGTCACACTCTCCGGTTTGGTCGCCAACACCCAATACAATTTCTATGTGAGATCGCATTGTGACAGCAACGAGCTGTCCAGTCCCTCCGTTACGGCCTCGTTCCGTACCGACTGCGGTCCCATCGATGTGCTGCCTTTCTATGAGGGGTTTGAGAACGGGCTTTACAACTCCCCGCAATACACTTACGTAGCCTGCTGGGATCGACTTACCACAGGGACAAACACCTTTGCTTACGTGAATGAGGCCCTCTACGCACAGCACACCAGCCCGCACTATCTGGATTTCAACTACACGCCCAGCTGCGCCAATTACGCCATCATGCCGGAACTGGGACAAGCTTATAACGCCAGCGATATGTTGCTCTCGTTCTACGTCTGTCATACTTTCAACGGCGTATATGGTTCCATCGGCACTTTGGAAGTGGGTGTCATGACAGACAAGACCAACGACACCACCTTTATGCCGTTGGACACTATCGACCTGTCGCTCTACGACTCCTACGTGTATGTGGGACAGTTGATTTCCTTGGCCAACTACAACGGCACCGGCAAATACATCGCTTTCCGGGTTTCCAACTGCGATAACACATCCTATTATATAGATGACATCCTGTTAGAGTTGCGTCCCGCCTGCATGTATCCGCTGAACTTCCATAAGGTAACGGTCAGCAACCACAGCGTGACCCTTGGCTGGGATGACATTGGGAATGTCTCCGCCTGGAACATCCTGTACGACACCACCGGGTTCACCCCGGGGAACGGCGGGCAGCTTGTGACCAGCACCAACACCACGTTCACGGTTAACGGACTCACGAACCTGACCAGCTACGACTTCTACGTGCAGGCCAACTGCGGCAACAACCAAAGCGAATGGATAGGTCCTGTGACGGCCATCACGGGCATCATCGCCATGAACTGCGGAACTTTCGACACCCTGACGACATGCAACGCCATCATCTGTGATGACGGTGGCGATAACGGCGACTACAGTTCCGACTGTATTTCCACATTAGTCATCTATCCTTCCTCACCTGACGACGGGTTGCAGATTACGGGTACCGCCAGCCTTCACCCCGGATACTCGGACTGGGGAAGTTCCTACCTCACCTTCTACGATGGCGTGGGCACCAGCCATCCGATTCTCGGGAACTACACCGGAGACAGTCTGAACATCGCCGTGGCCACCTCCGGCCCCATCACCATCCAATTCTCCTCCGGTTACTTCACGGCACCGGGCTTCCTGCTCAATGTGTTCTGCTCATCCTGCACCCCGCCTTCCAACATATCCGTCAATAATGTCGAGCCTACCAGTGCCACGGTCTCCTGGGCGGGCGGAAGCAGCCAATACCACATTTATCTGACTGGCGACACCGTTGCTACTTTCACCACTTCCGGCAGCTCTATCCAAATCAGCGGGTTAAGCACTGACGGAAACTACTATGTACAAGTACAGTCTATCTGTGGATCGGACACTTCCCTTCGTTCGAATCCCATCTCCTTCCACACGCCCTGCGAAGCCATCACCATCACGGAGCAGACGCCTTGGGTGGAAGACTTTGAAAGCTATACCGGTGAGGGAATCCAACCTTTGCAATGCTGGACACGAACGGTTGTAGATGCTACCACCAACGCACCATACGTCCAGTGTGGAAATGCCCCGGCCTGCCATTCCGGCATGAACACCGCCGAATTCAAAGGCAACGGCATTGTCGCAGCTCTCCCGATATTCACCAACGACCTGCATGAACTTCGACTCACTTTCTGGCTCACCTCCACGAATCCTGCTTTCGGCACCATGGAAGTGGGTGTCCTCTCCAACGCTTCCAACCCCAACACCTTCGAATTGGTGGGAATCACGGGACAACCTGGTCCGTGTGGTTTCGACTCCACCGGCAACGGTATCTTCATGGGTCCGTACGACTTCAGCGGAGTACAAGCCACCAACGGCCGCATCGCTTTCCGTTATACCAACGGTTTAAGCTCTGCCTCGTGGTATATTGATGACATCACCGTTTCCATCGCCCCGACCTGCTTCGCACCCACTGCTTTGACCGTCAACAACATCACCACCACAGGTGCCACTGTTCAGTGGACTCCCGACAGCAACCAAGTTGCCTGGGCACTGCAACACAAGGCGGCAGCTGACAGTGTTTGGAGCACGGAAATAGCCTGCACAACGCCCATCTACACCTTCACCAATCTCACGCCCTCCACGACCTACCAGGTGCGTGTCAAGTCGGTTTGCGACAGCATTCACGAAAGCGAATGGTCCTCTGTGGTAGCATTCACCACCGAAGAGGAAGTGGTGATTGTGGAGCCGACGGTAGTCACCTACCCTGCCAGCGATATTGAGGACCACACCGCCATCCTGCATGGAGCCATCAATCCGGGCACCCTGCCGATTACCGCCCGCGGCTTTGAGTGGAGACTGACAAGCGAAAGCAGCTACTCGATCCTGCCTACAGGCACCAGCAACATCCTGATGTTCGGTCTTTCCGACTTGGAAGACAACACCAGCTACACCTACCGTGCTTTTGCGACCACAGACGATGGAACCACCTACGGCGAGGAGGTGACCTTTCTCACGCTTGTCGACACGACGCATCCTTGCACTCCACCCACCAGCATCAACCTCGTGTCGGCCACTGACAGCAGCATCACGATTTCATGGCCGCACCAAGGCAATGTCACGCTTTGGAACGTGCAGTATCGTGCTGAGGGCGGCATCATGACCAGTGCGACAACGCCTACCAACCAATATATGGCCAACGGCTTGATGCCCAAGACAAGCTATGAATTCCAAGTACAGGCGGAATGCGGCGGTGACTTCTACCTCAGCGAATGGTCCGACCTCTTCATGTTCGCCACCACCGGCATCGCAGGACATCTGCAGGGCAGCATCATCCTGTATCCGAATCCCACGAAAGAATACTTGGAAATCCGTGTGGACGGTGATGTGAACGTTACCGGAATTGAGGTGTATGATGTTTACGGAAAATTGGTCAATATAGTAGAGACGTTTCAGGAAACGCCTATACAAACGACCCGCATCAACGTCAGCGATCTTGCCAACGGCATGTATTTCGTGCGCTTCATGACGGGAGAAGGAACCGTGACGAAGACCTTCGTAAAGAAATAAACTCCCCTACCCCTAAAAAAAGGCTGTCGCAAAGCGACAGCCTTTTTTTTAGTGTTTACGGTTATCAATGAAGGTGACCGGTTTTCGGCTCATGGCGGGGAAATTCACTTTGCGGATTTCCTCGACAGGTGCTATAATAATTTGCGGGGCCACCCGGACTTTGGCGCGGAAACGGTCTTTCAAATCCTTGATCACATCGAAATCCGGTTCATGTCGCAGCCCAATCGTGATGGTGACATCATCGGTTGCCGTGGTCTCGTTGGTGCCAATGGTGATGTAATAGTTCTCCACGTAAGTGGCATTGGTCAGCACCTCCGTCAGGGCAGGCGGATAAAGCGTAGT
>Ga0265299_10000847_pt1 | contig 37136 bp, 30 predicted proteins | sample AusTroGonzalo_MG_4_FD_193485 | JGI IMG/M metagenome (GOLD analysis project Ga0265299, IMG submission 193485) | Bovine rumen microbial communities from tropical cattle in Woodstock, Queensland, Australia - Gonzalo_02 | ecosystem: Host-associated > Mammals > Digestive system > Stomach > Rumen ... | reverse complement strand
CTTTCCCCTATCTTTACACGCTTTTTATTCAGTAATTATGAACATTACTTTGCTTGTGGTCGGCAAGACCGACAAGGACTATATAAACGCGGCGGTTGAGGAATATTTCAAACGTATAAAACGCTATTTGAACTTCGAATTCAAGGTGGTAAAGGACATCAAGAATGCGAAGAGCGTGACTACTGCCGTGCAGAATAAACTCGAAGGCGAGAAGATTCTTGACGAACTTTCGTCGTCGGACTTTGTGGTTCTGCTTGATGAAAACGGGAAAAATCCGACGTCGAAGGAATTTGCAGCCTTCATCGAGAAGCAGTCGCTGTCGGGACTGAAGAACCTCGTGTTCGTAATAGGCGGTCCTTACGGATTTTCCGAAGATGTTTACGCCCGCGCCAACTACAAGCTTTCGCTGTCGCGAATGACATTCTCGCACCAACTGGTAAGAGCAATCTTCGCCGAGCAGCTTTACCGTGCACTAAGTATTCTCAACAACGACCCATATCACCACGAATAATATGAAGCGGAAGATATTTGTCATATTATATTTTGTCTTGCTGACGCTGTTGACTGTGGCTGCGGCAGTGCTTGCATTTTTGCCTAGCGATGGAGGCCGCACCGATATTTCCGAAATCGTTGATGCAAGGTCGATGGAGTCGCTGCTTGAAAAGAAATACGATTACATGTCGAAAACTGGCGAAAATGCATTGGCTATTGCTTCTACAAAATCTGATAGCACCAATGTTGAGTTTTTTGACGCTCTTGCCAGCGACTTCCCCGAGAAAAGCATAGGTTTTTTCCATTACGAACTTGGAAGGTTGCGGCATTGGTCAACCAACGACATCCCTGTGCCTGTGGAATTTAATCATATCCTTGGCGAAAGACTGGTGAAACTGGAAAACGGATTGTATGTCTGTTCGATGAAACTCGACGAAAAGCATGCTGTAGTTGGCCTTTACCAAATAAAAAAGGAATATTCGTACGAAAATGACATGCTGGTTTCCGCCTACGGCGAGGGCATCTATTTGCCGAATAATGTAGCAGTATCTTCCGATTCTGCAGAAAATACATTGTCGGTAAAACTTCCTGCAAGCGAACAAAGTATATATTTTAGCGTTTCTGAAGATACTCATACTCACGACCAGTTGTCGTTTCCGCAGACAATGAAAATTTTATTTCTGTTGTTTGCGCTTTTAATGCTCCTTTCGGTGTTTGAGCTGTTGGCAAAAATATGCGGCAAGTATTCATGGATACTAGTTATTGTATTCTTATTTGCCATTGCAGTGGTAAGGTTCCTTATTCTATATTATGAATATTTCTCCAATTTTGATAATGTCAGATTGTTTTCGCCTGAATTGCTTTCTACGTCGTTTTTGCAGACTTCGTTTGGCGACATGCTGTTGAATGTGCTGCTAATTGGGCTTGGTACAGTCTATTTCTGCCGTAATTTCAATGTAGATTTGAGCTCGTGCAAAGGAGGAAAACTGGTGTCTGTGATTGCAAGTACAGTCTTTTCTGTATTGGCGGCTGTGATTTCGTTTGCCATAATTGATTTTCTTTCGGAGATAGTTTTCGATTCGTCCATTACATTCAATTTTGCAAACATTTCAAATTTCGATGTGTACGGGTATTCTGCAATAATTGTAGCTACATTGTTGATTTTCATGGCGATATTTGTGCTTAAGAAAGTCACCTTGCTTTGCAATAAAAACTTGTACATGCTATTGGCTGTGCCGTTAATGTGCTTGTTGATAGCAAATCATACGTACGCGGTTTGGATTTCCGGGGGAAATATTATTGTGCAGGCTGCATTGTTTTGGTTCTTGTGGTCGTATCTGCTATACTGTAAACTAAAGGATAAGAATTCATTCCTGTTTAAAACTGTTATAGCAATAGTTGTTGCGCTTCTAGTGTCATATTCGGTGTCAAGCGATGTCCAGAAGAAGGAGGCGGAAGCGTTCAAGGTGCTGGCTTATAATATGTCTGCTGAACGTGATTTTGATGCTGAATTCAATTTTATTGAGCTGGATGCCGAAATTAGAAGTAACGAGGATATTTCAAAATCCGTGAAGAATTACGATTTTGTTGAGACAGATAATATAATATCAAGTGTTATTGCCACCAAAAAGCATTTGAAAAGGTATGATGCTCAGATTACAGTTTGTGTCGATAGCGACAGTCTTGTGTTTGAGGACGGTGATACGCCTGTAGTATGCTTCGAATATTTCAGGAATATGATTCAGGATTATGGAATTATAATCCCCAATACAAATTTCTATTACCTTGACAATAACAATGGCCGCCAGTCGTATCTGGGTGTGTTCAGCATTATGGTTGAGCCGTCTGTCTTTGTGAAGATATACGTAGAGTTCAACAGCAAGATATTCAGCGAGGGACTTGGCTATCCCGATTTGCTTCTTGATAAGCGCATGGCGTTGAAACACAGCGATAAAAAGTTCGATTTTGCACGATATAGCAAGGGTGTATTGGTGGCAAGCCGAGGGTCGTACAAATATCTTTTCTCGCTTGCTCCTGAGAATGATTTCCGCGAGTTTTCGGTAAGCAGCAGCAATGGCTATAGGCATTTCAAATATTGTCCCGACAAGGAAAACACCGTGATACTCAGTAAGCGGGATTCTGGATTTACTAATGTATTCATAATGTTTTTCTTCGTATTGTTCGGAACTTTTGCCGTTTATCTGGTTGTTTTTGCAATCTACGGAATAGGACACAAGAAAAAACTTGCTACGGCTAGCCTCGGGCAGCGTATCAGGGCATCTTTCATTGGCGTTCTGGTGGTGAGTCTGTTCCTGACGATGATAGTGTCGATTGTGTTTATTATTGATACTTACGAGAAGAGGCAAAACGAGATAGTGCTTGACAAGGTACATTCGGTTGCAGTGGAGCTTGAACATTCATTTGATCTTGCAAACCTTAAGAACGAAGATCCATTGTATGTTAACGAAATGCTGGTGTATCTCTCTAATATCCTGTATGTTGATATAAATATCTACGATGTGCACGGTGTGCTTATGTCGTCGTCGCGACACGAATTTTTCGACAAGGGGCTGAAAGGCATGTTCATGGATCCAAGTTCGTACAAGCATCTGATTATGAACAAGGACGAGATGTTCTCGCACAAGGAGCGCATCGACAAGGTGGAGTATCTTTCGGTATATTTGCCGCTCAAGGACAAGAGCAATAGGGTTGTGGGGTATCTTAATCTGCCGTATTTTGCAGCCGAGGCTGAGATAGAGGAGGAGATGTCGAACTACATTGCTGTGTTTGCATCCATATTCCTGTTGCTTATATTTGTTGCATTGATAATAGGGCTTCTGGTATCGCGGCGGGTAACAATTCCGCTTTCGATGTTGCAGAGTTCTATTCGCAATATGGAGATTAACCGTGCCAAGAAGATAACATACGGCAGTAGTGATGAGATCGGGCGTCTTATTGAAGAATATAACCAGAAGGTTGATGAGCTGGCTGAATCGGCTCAGAAGCTGGCGGCTTCGGAGCGAGAGTCGGCATGGCGCGAGATGGCTCGTCAGATTGCACATGAAATCCGCAATCCGCTTACCCCTATGAAGTTGCGTATTCAGTATCTGGAACGCGCATATCAGGAAAACGCACCTGGCTGGGAAAAGATGCTAGAGCAGCTTCCGCAGATGCTTATCGAGCAGATTGATGTGCTTGATGCTACGGCATCGCAATTCTCCGAGTTCGCCAAGATGCAACTTCCGCAGAAGAAGGAAGTCAATCTGTGTGAGGTGATTGAAAATATTGTTGATTTGCACAACGGAACCAATGGCGTGGAGGTGCGCTGGGTCTGCAATGTCGATGGCGAGGCGGTTGTTATGGTTGACCGCGACCAGATTCTGCGTGTGTTTACCAACTTGGTAAAGAACAGTATACAGGCAATTCCCGAAGATCGAAATGGCGAAGTTGTGATTTCAATTTCCGACGATGGCGACCGCTATTTTGTGTCGGTGCGCGACAACGGATGCGGCATTGCCGATGAAATAAAAGCGAAAATTTTCCAGCCCAACTTCACGACAAAGTCGTCGGGAATGGGACTTGGATTAAGTATGGTGAAGAATATATTGTTTGGCAATGGCGTCGAAATCGACTTTGATACCGAAGTGGGCGTTGGCACCGAGTTTAAATTGTATTTCGAGAAATTGGGGAAATAAAGCCCAATTTTGTCAATTTGTAAAGGAATAAAAATATTTGTGTAAAACAATCTGTAGCGACGCAATGCATTGCGTCGCTACAATATATTTATGTGAACTGGATAGTGAGGAAATCTCCCTAAAATTATGAGATTTCATCACTATTGAAAAATGCAAAATCCAATTATAATATTGATTAACAATACATTACAAAATGCGCATATTATTAGAAACAATAATACAACATTCTAAACGCAAAAAATGTTTACACATAAAAATACACATAACACATTGAATATAAATAAATTAAATGCAAAATTAATTTTTCGGCAGTGAGGAAATGTGTGATTTTTTTTGAGATTTCCTCACTATTGAAAAATAATAATTGTATCTTTGTGGCGTAAAAACATACAGTTATGTTAACGGGAAGAAATGAAGAGAAACGGCAGTTGCTCAACCTTCTGGAATCAGACCAGTCGGAGTTTGTCGCCATATATGGACGCAGGCGTGTTGGAAAAACATACCTTATCAGGGAAACATTTAACCGTAGTTTTGCATTTCAGCATACTGGCATATTGGAAGCAAGCCTTCAGGAACAGTTGGCAGAATTCCAACATTCGCTTGTGGCATACGGACTTAGAAAATGTCCGCAACTGCCGAATTGGCACGAAGCGTTTCACCAGCTTGGTAATCTGTTGCTAAAGTCAAAGGAAAACAAAAAAGTAGTATTCATTGACGAATTGCCGTGGATGGATACGCCAAACTCAAATTTCATACGCGCCCTTGACCACTTTTGGAATGGATGGGCATCGGCACGAAAAGACATTATTGTAATTGTTTGCGGTAGTGCTACATCGTGGATTACCAATAAGATAATAATGAATTACGGTGGTTTGCACAACCGGCTTACTCACCAAATTTATTTGCGCCCGTTCACGCTTTTGGAATGCGAGCAATACTGCAAGTCAAGGAAACTCAACTACACGCGCAAACAACTGCTTGATGCCTATATGGTTCTTGGTGGTATTCCATACTACTGGAGTTTTTTGCAAAAGGGCAAGAGCGTTGCTCAGAACTTCGACAGGATGTTTTTTGCAGAGAACGGCGAAATGACAAGGGAATTCGATGCACTCTACGCTTCACTTTTCCGAAATCCAGAACCACATATCGCTGTAATAAAAGCACTTTCCACCAAAAAATCGGGATTGACAAGAAACGAAATCCTGTCCGAAACGAAATTTGACGACAACAAGACATTTGCCAAGGCGCTGAAAGAACTTGAGCAATGCGGATTCATCAGGAAGTACACCTGTCTAGGCAAAATAAGCAAGGACGCTATGTATCAACTGATGGACAACTTCACTCTATTCTATTTCAAGTTCATTCAGGAAAACAAAAACGGCAACCCGCATTTCTGGAGTTCGAGCCTTGACTCATCGGTACATAAGGCATGGGCTGGACTTGCATTTGAGAGGGTTTGCCTGCAGCATCTTCCAGAAATCAAAGCGGCATTAGGCTTCTCGGCGGTAATAAGTTCGGCACATTCGTGGACATTCAAGCCAAAATCAGACGATACAGAGCAGACCGGAGTACAGATTGATTTGCTCATCGACCGCAACGATGGCATTATCAACCTTTGCGAAATGAAGTATTCCGACGACACCTACTCCGTAAGCAAGGAAGACGACCAAAAGCTACGCCGTCGCCGTTCTGTGTTCGTACGCGAAAGCAAAACAAAGAAACCTGTACAGATAACTATGATTACCACTTACGGACTTTCAAAGGGCGGTTATTCCGACGATATTAGCAGTCAAGTAACAATGGAAGACTTATTTAAGGAGCGCATTGAATAGAAGCACCACAAGTTTAATTATCAACACATTACATCAATTTACAAAATTTCGATAGTGAGGAAATCTGCCTAAAATTTTGAGATTTCCTCACTATTGACCTGCACAATTCTATAAGCAATGCTCCTGCAAGGAAACGGCAAAGCCCATCAACCTCACAAACCTTAAACTATTAAACCTTCGAACTTTAAACCCTTGAATTGTTCGTTTTTTTACGACAGAGGGCTCCCATAAACAAATTTTCTTCTCTTTCCATTTTCTGCAACGATATATTTTTTCAAATATGTTCGACAAAAATTATTGTTTTAAGATCGATGGTTTGTAGAAGTAGGCAATTGTTTATTACATCGTCGGTGTGATATTATTTGTGCTTTTGTTGCTGATTTGAGGCTGCCCAAAAAGTCTTTATTGTCGTTTCTTTATTCGGATGTCTATTAGAAAGAATCCACAAATATTGAAATCATAAAATGGCTTGTCTTACTTTTTAGACAGTCTCTTTTGAAAAAGACCATTGTTTTTATATAGGCTTAGGTAAACATGTTGATTCTGTCATATATTTATTTGTAAAATTATAAGTACAGAGATAGGGGTTGGATTTATTTGCGTTTTTATGAATGCTGACTATACCGAATTAAATATTTACGAAGTGGATTTTATATTGATGTGAAAATTTGATTTTATAAGAATTCTTTTTTTATAAAAGATACCTTTTTAGCCTTTATTGCACGGAAACTCTCGCTGGGCAAATCTTTCATTGGTAAAACTTCATAGATAAATAGCCAATATCTATCCATGTCGTCAATTAATTTTTTTGCCTTCTCTTTAAATCGCATTTTCTTATCATTATTTTTCCCCTTTCCCCTAATCGTTTTTAAATACGATAATAGCATAAAAATACAATCACCACTTTCAAATGAATTTTCGACATGGTCATAAGATAAATCGAAATCGTATTTTAGAGACCAATATATAGCGAAACTACAAGATTCATAAATATGACGGTTATATCCCTCATTATAGACATCACAGGCGATTTCCTGTATTATTTCTTTAGAAACATTAAATGTGTCAAACACAAATTTTTCTAGCCAATGGACTAAATAAGGATATAGGCAAACGAGATGATGGATGGTGTTAATGTAATACGACATAGCACGCTTACCTAAATAAGTATTTGAAATGGTTTTAATTGCGTATGTATATACAGATTGGTTATTTGTACTATTAGCCAGATTAATAACCAAATCCAGATATGCTTTTAATCTATTAAAGTGAAATACGACTTTTTTGTCTTCAGTATAATCATTTCCAATGTGATAACAATTTAATGTCCTCAACCAATCAGAAACTGATGAGATTGGAAGTTTAACTATTTCTGTCTTTTTGGCGTTTAGTGTTAATTCATATTTTTTGAGACTCGTATTCAAATCCAAAAGAAAGCGTTCTGCTTCTTCGTCTGACCCCACATAACAGGTATAATCATCAATATTTCTGATATAATTGTAATTAGGAGCTAAATCTTGATCAATACAACATAATATAATTTCAGATAAGAGATTTGATGTGTGTGGTCCGATTAATAATCCATTGGTTTCTTCATTTTTTAGATTACGAACAAAATAATCAAGTTTATTGTACCATTCGTTTCTGTTGTCTTTATTCTTTTTAGCAATATCCTTACCTACAATAGCCCAAGAAAGTGAGTGCGAATAGATACTTGGAAAACAGTTTGAAATATCAGCAGAAACTCTAACTTTTTTCATAATTTGGAGTTTATCTAGAAACATTGATAAAGATGAATCCTTATCTGTGTAATGCTTATTCATTTCAAAAAGTAGTTTTTGCTTTTTTAGTTTTTGAATATGAATTTGACTTATTTTATATTTTTGGTTTGAAGTGTGATCTTCTAATACTTTCCTCAAATCCTGCCAATGGTCATAAATGTGTTTGCAAAGATTTGAATATGCAAATGGGTTGGGAATAGATATTCTTCTGGGGATATTTGTATTTCTTGTGGTTTCATACCTAATATAATCATATCCTTTCCCTTCAAACTTAGGGAACTCTTTTGTTTTACAATAATTGTAGAACTCTTCACTTGAAAAAATACTCGGCAATTTATCTGCAAACAATCCGAACCCAAGAAGACCTTCAAGCAACTCTTCTTTGGTAATTTCATTCATATAATCGCTATACTTTTTCATGATTTTAATGTAATAATTGATGCTTTTGAGAATCTTCTGACCAATTTAGATAATCTAATACAGACTTAAGTTTTTCCCCCATATTTTTTTCTATGTTTGCTATTAATACCAATTGAATAAACATTTTTATTGTTTCTTCAGGAACTTCGTGTCCAAATGTAATTGTTTTTTCGTTATTCATTTCATTTAGTGAGTTTTTTGTATGAATATCTGTAGCTTCATATCCGTAGACACTATGTATGCCATGTTTACTGCGTTTATATTTCCATGTATAAACATAAGAATTGCCCAAACTGCATTCTGTAAATTCTGAAATAAAATTTTTAATACGCCTTTTTTTTACAATCCATTTTATAATGAATATAAAAAGAAACAAGACAACTGTAGAGGCAAACCATATCCATAAAGGAAGTGTGACATTACAACCTAATATGTAGATTATGCCAGTAGTTATTAAGCTGCTAATAATTCCTATAATAATTTCATTTAATGTTTCTGCCATAATATGAATGTTATTTATTTTAAGGCAAAATAAATAAAAAAAACTGACATTAATAAATGTAATTGTAAACAAGGGAACTATACAATTCGTTCTTTTATGTGTTTAAATTTTCCTTCATTCAACAATGGGCAATTTGAATTAATCTACTAATATATAATTAGAATCGTCTTATAAGTTTATATTAAGTTTGCTTATTGCTTCTTCCTTCAATTTGTTCAATTCGCCAACATTGTGTTCATTTTGCTTGATTCTCTGAAAAATATCGGTTGCGATTGCATTCTTTTCGTCATCAAGCGGAAACTTGTCTGGGTGACATTCGACTTTTAGTGTATCATATAGTTTTTTCGCGAGGAAACCACTAGCTATAACATTATCAAAATCGACTTTGCCGTCAGCTTTCGCCTGTTGCTTCAATATGTCCAATTTGTCAACCGGTTTTGTTTTCCATCGTCTATGTACAAGTATTATTACAATCAATAATATTGCAATTACTGAAACAACTATAATCCATATCCAAGTATGAGAATCAGAATTCCCTGCTTGTTGTGAAACATTGCTCAAACTATCTGAAACAATTTTTAATGTATCTAAACTTTCCATTGCCATATTTTTAACAACCTAACATTAGATGATCTTTCAATGCCCAACGGCAACCATAATTGCCAACATCGCAATGCACTTCAAGGGTATCCCATCCAAGTACAACCAACTGACGGACAAGTTGTTCGTTGCTTAATATAGCTTCGCCAATATATTTAATATCCTGCTTGCTTAGCTGGGCTCCGCTCAACACACAAATTCTAAAACCAGAAGCCATCCACCGCGAGAATGAATGTCTATAATCACTACAACCGTGAGATATGCTTGCCTTTAGGCACGAAGGTACATACCCAGCAACCCATGCTTGGCGTGCAGCCATATTAAAGTCGTTTACAAGTTGTAATCTGTCGTTTCTCTCACGGAACCAACTTAATATCCTATTCCATAAATTCGCTAGTGGCATAATAATTCATATTTTAATGAGGGAAAATACATAATCCAATAATTGCAATTAATATAGTTCCAATTATCACTAAAAATATCGTCCATTTTGTTTTGTTATTCGCAGTCTTTTTATCTTTGGCTTTTTGAATTAGCATATTATAGTATTGTTCATTGACAGAATCACTTTCAATTGCTTTTGTCAAAACTAGCATAACATATTTATTATCACTGGGAATAATAACCTCCATTACCTTTTTTATGTAATAATCTTTTTCTGTACAGTCGTATCTAAAAGCCTCCGTTAGCATTTTGATTTTCGTATAATAATTAACATGGAATAACAGAAGGTCAAAAATATCTCGGATATGATATTTTTTCAGCATATCATCTTTTAAAATATATTTTGACACATAGTCTGAGAGTTTATTAAAATACCCTACCTGTGTATTATATCGCTTGATTTCCTGCATCTTATTTCTAAGCAAAACCAATTTCGCGTCTTGAATAAATACTTGTGCTTCATTTTCAATTTGCTCCAATTCAATAATATTGTCTGCACTTTGTTTTATCCTTGACTCAAAATGTATCGCTTTATTTACCATTTCCTCGTTGTATGGATTCTTGAACAATGACGGATTACAATACTTTGTCAAGTAATCATATTTCTTTTCTGTAGAAATTGTTATCCCCAATTCTCTTATTGCCTCATTCCTAATAGAATTCAACTCAGTAGAATTTTTGTCTTGAATTCTTCTTAATTGCCCATAAATTTTATTAGCCTTTGTTGCCATTTCCTCATCACCGCTAAAATTTGTGAAATCGCATTTAGCGAGTAACTCATCATATAGGGTGGGGTATTGACTTTTTATTGGGCTTGGATATTTGGGTTTGCTTTCCAAATCATCCATATTTTCAAAATTTGTGTCAATATTGGCATTGTTACCGCCAAAATATCCCCACGGATTATTTGCTCCTTCAGTATTTTCCATTATGTAATATTTTGAAAATCAACTACTATTAATCCATGTCGTCCCAATCTTTCTTGTTGTTCTTTACTTTGCCTATAATAGCAAAGACCACAGCCGTTAAAATTCCTATAAGCAATCCGACAAAAGCAGCTTCGCCACCGCTTGAATACCTTGATAATAGAACTAGTAATATCATGATTTTTAATTTAATAACAAACAATATTAATCATTATTTATTCAATCCGACACTAATAACAATCACAATAAAAGCTATGAATATTAATGCAAATGCAATTGTGGCAATTTTATCTTCTTTGTCATTCTTTCTTAATGACTCCGCTTCTATTTCATTTATTCTTGATTCAATTTCTTCTATTTGATTCTGAATACAGCTGTCAACGCCTAACTCCTTGTTGATATTTGTCGCTTCACGGCAATGTAGTTTCGCATTGGTGCAATCTCCGTATTCTATTGATTTCTTGCCAAAGTAAACTGAGCGTTTCAAAATAAAAGGCTTTGCTTCTATTTCAATCTGTTCAAGTTGCCGAATGTCGTCAGCATTTTTCTTTGTCCTTTCCTCAAAATCAATTGCAGAATCAATCAAATCCTTGTCATAAGGTTCTTTATATTGTATAGGATTGAAGTATTCCATCAGAGAATTATACTTTTTCTCTGTGGAAATCTTTATGCCAAGTACGTCAATAGCTTCATTCCTTATTTCTTTAAGTCTATTTAATGAATCTCCACCAGCAAATTTTACTTTAGCATATATGTCATTGGCTATTTTTGCTTTTTCTGGATTATCTCTGAAATTTCCAAAGTCACATTTGGAAAGCAGTTCTTCATATAACGAGGAATATGAATCTGGTATTGGGTTAGGGTATTGTGGTGAGTCTTCATCCATATCCACAAATTTAGGCTCTGCTTCTGGATTGTTCTCAGGAAACAGATTGCTCCATGGGTTATTTGTTGAGTCCATTTAGGCAACACACTTTTTCTCCGCCAAACTCCCAATGCGGCATTTTTTTTACTTTGGTTAGGCATATAAAAAAGAAGCGTGGAGTCCGTACTTATTGCCCGCTCCACTTGCAGAGGCCTTCGCATTGCCCATCCCTGTAAAACGAGCAACGCAGAAGTCCACGCTGTATAACGATAAGGTAATATCGTATAACGCAGACATCTACCATTGCTGTTGTTTCGACAGGAATTCAGAAGTTTGCGAAGTTTCTGCAAGTCAAAACAAAGCGTAAGTAAACGCCTATTTCAAATATGTCGTTCCTAAATTGGAACGCTACAAAATTATAAACATTTCTAAATGTGGGAAAAGATTTTTGGAGATTTTTTGCAAATATCTGGATGTGGATATCAAGAAAAGATGTTTATTAATTGTAGGCATACAAAATTTCAATCTATTTTTCTTTCAGCGCAATTTTTTATGTATTTTTGCAGTTGTCTCAAAATTGTTATGATGTCGAATAAATTATTCTCTTTTGTAGTAGTGCTTATTTTGGGTGGCGTTAGCCTATTGACAAATTCCTGTATTAAAGAAAAGCGTTCAGATGATCAATCAGCAGCAATGCTGGAAATGACAAGCGACCAAGAGAAGCTTATGATTAGAGAAGACAAATGTACAGAGCGACATTTATATCCCGATTTCATCTGGATGGAAACATATTCCAAATACATTCATGACAGCATAGATGCACAAGCATATAAAAGCTACACATTGTGTTATGTCGATAATGACACAATACCTGAGTTATGCATTATGGGCACCAGTTATGCCGATGGGGCTTTGATATTGTCGCAACATAAGGGAAAATGTTCTTGTTTAAAATGTCATTGGTCGCCATACTATATCGAACGAAGTGGACTGATAAATGATGGCTGGGCGCATAGCGGAAGTTTTGGAAACTGCATATATGCATTGACGAGCGATGGCTTTCAAAAACGCATAACTACAGAAGCTATATGGCATGATAATGATATTGCGACAGCTACTGATGATTATTTCGTTTTTTGGATAGACGGAATTGCAATTGACACAATAAAAGGTAATAATGACGAGGATGCTTATAATCAATGTAAAAAGGTTAAAAGCGAATTAGATAAGCTCTATTATTCACAAGGAGAAAGCAAATGGGTATTGGACAGTACTAATGAAGAATACTCTATTGCAAATATTTATTAGGCACGACTGAGTATATTTTAGAGAAACACAAAGTGCAGAGATTTCGCAACGGAAAATCGTGAAGGAATAAAAATATTTGTGTAAAACAATCTGTAGCGACGCAATGCATTGTACCGATACAATTTTATGTAACATAGAATTAAAAATATAATCCTCCCTTTTCTTTTTTTTAATATATTTGCCGAAAATTGCACAATTATGCAGCGAAAGAAAATTGTAAACGAAATAAGCAGTGCGCTAAAGCAGTTGCCTTACGACATAGAGGTTCGCCTTTATGGTTCGGAAGCCCGTGGCGATGCGCGTAGCGACTCCGACATTGACCTGCTCATACTTGTAAACCGTGCAAAAGTAACCGCCGAGGACGAAATGAAAATATTCGACCCAATCTATAATATCGAGCTAAATAGCGGAATAATAATTAATCCCATCATAATGCCACGAGACGAATGGGGCAAAATGGTTACTCCGTTCTATGAAAATGTTAAGCGAGACGCTATAATTTTGGACTGACAAAACAAATCGAATGTGTTGTTTTGGCAGCGTAAAATCAGAATCATTTTGTGTTGTATCGTAGGGTTTGGTTTGAAACCATACTACGATATACAATCACAAAATTTCAACCTATTCTTTTCCTACAGTACATTTTTTATGTATTTTTGCGGTGGTTACAAAATTGTTATGATGTTGAATAAATTGCGCTTTTTTGCCGTAGTGCTTCTTATGGGAAGCCTTATGGTTTCGTGCAGCAAGAAGACTGAACGCTTCGAACTGCCAGAAGAAAATCTTGTGGAATATGTAAACCCGATGGTGGGAACCGCCGAACACGGTCACACCTTCCCGGGTGCTGTTATGCCTTTCGGTATGGTTCAGCTTAGCCCCGATACTCGCCTCGATGGCTGGGACGGTTGCAGCGGATACCATTACACTGATTCCGAAATTTATGGTTTCACACATACCCACCTCAGCGGAACTGGCTGCTCCGACTATGGCGATGTGCTGCTGATGCCTATGTGCGGAAAGTTCTCCACCGACAACAAGGAGTATTCGTCGCATTTCTCACACGATACCGAAATCGCCGAACCAGGCTACTACGCCGTGAAACTCTCCGACGATGACATTGATGTAGAACTTACTGTTTCTCCGCGTGTTGGTATGCACCGCTACAAGTTCAACCGCGAGGGCAAGCGCTACATTGTCCTCGACCTCGAACACCGCGATGTGGTTTTAGAGGCTGGTCTGCGCAAACATTCCGACAACTGCTATACTGGCGTACGTCGCTCGCACGCTTGGGCCGACAACCAACACCTGTACTTTGCAATGAAATTCTCGACTGATGTCAGCATTGTAGAACCTGCCGACTTCAACTGGGAGAGCGATTCTCTATGCCGTCCCGACAAGATCGTGTATGTTTTTGAAATCGCTGATAGTGCTGTGAAAGAAGTTCTTATAAAGGTTTCCATTTCACAGGTTGACGAGGACGGTGCTCTGAAGAATATGGAGCAGGAAGTTCCGAACTGGGATTTCGATGCTCTGCGCAAGGATGCTTCCGACGCTTGGAACCACGAACTAAACAAGATTATCGTGAAGGGCGGCAGCGAGGAACAGCGCAAGGTTTTCTATACCGCAATGTACCACTCGTTTATACAACCGACTTTGGCTCAAGATGTTGACCGTCGCTATCGCGGTACCGACCTACAGGTTCACTCGAGCGACGACTTTACCACATATACCGTTTTCTCGCTGTGGGACACTTATCGCGCAGCTCATCCGCTTTATACCATAACACAGCAGGCTCGCTCGGTCGATTTCATCAAGACTTTCATTGCCGAATACTCGCAGGGCGGTCGTCTGCCAATGTGGGAACTTTCATCGAACTATACTGGCTGTATGATTGGTTATCATGCTGTTCCTCCAATGGTTGATGCCTACTTCAAAGGCATAAAGTTCAAAAATCTTGAAAGCCTTGCTCTCGAGGCTATGGTAGCTTCCGCAACCGCCGACGAACTTGGCAAGCGCGATTTTGCCCGTCACGGCTTCATGTCGGTGAACGAGGAACACGAATCGGTTTCGAAAAACCTTGAATACGGATTTGACGACTGGTGTATAGCACAGTTTGCAAAATCGCAGGGCGACAAGGAAAAATACCGTGAATACCTGATAAGAAGCCAGGCATACAAACATATTTTCGACAAGAGCTGCGGCTTTATGTGTCCGCGTCAGAACGGTGCATGGAAAGAAAAGTTCGACCCCAAGGAGATTGACTTTAATTTCACCGAGGCAAATTCGTGGCAGTATTCGTTCTATGTTCCGCACGACATTCTCACTTTTATCGACCTTATGGGCGGCAACGAGGCTTTCGAGGCTAAACTAGACGAACTTTTCACTACTGGTAGCGAAACTTTCGGCAAGGATCTGAAGGACATTTCGGGTATGATAGGCCAGTACGCACACGGCAACGAGCCAAGCCATCATATTGCTTATATGTACAATTATTGCGGAAAACCAGCCAAGACGCAGAAGCTCGCACGACAGATAATGTCCGAAATGTACAATTCAACTCCTTCGGGCAACTGTGGTAACGAGGACTGCGGACAGATGTCGGCATGGTATGTGCTCAGTGCGATGGGATTCTACCCAGTAAATCCTGCCAATGGCGTTTACGACATCGGCAGTCCGATTTTCGACACCGTGCAGATTAACCTCGAAAACGGCAAGAAATGCCTGATTGTGGCTCACGACAATAGCCCCGAAAACATTTATGTCGCCAAGATGGAAATTAACGGAAAACCATACACAAAGTCTTACATTTTGCACTCCGACATTGCCGACGGTGCACGTATCGACTTCTATATGACCGACGACCCGCAGAACGGCTTCGGCACCAACAGCGCCGACATTTATCCGTCGCGTATCGAAGAATTTAAGGTTGTACCGGCTCCGTATGCAAAAACTGGCGTTCGCACATTCCACGATTCGCTAAAAATCGAGTTGGCTTGCAGTGACGACAGCGCAAAAATCTATTACTCAGTAGGTAATGGCGAGGAAATACTTTATTCAGAACCATTAATCCTCAACAAGACAACCACTTTGACCTTCCATTCGGAACGCGATGGCTATGTTTCGTCAAAGCCAGTGGAAGCCAAGTACATAAAGATTGACGCAGACCGTCGCATAAAGTTGCATAGCAAGTACAACCCTATGTACACTGCAGGTGGCGACGATGCTTTGGTTGACCATCTGCGTGGCGGCAACGATTTCCGCACCGGCGAATGGCAAGGCTATCAAGGACAGGACTTCGAGGCTGTAGTCGATTTGTGCGAAGTAAAGGACATCAAGTCGATTGAAACTGGTTTCATTCAGGATGTGAAATCGTGGATTCTTTTCCCGAAATATGTTGAGTATTATACTTCGAACGATGGCATGAACTTCAAGAAGATAGCCACCGTAAACCACAATGTTGCCGACAACGACTACCACCAGCAGATATACAATTTCCGTTGCGAACCAGCGAACTGCAAGGCTCGTTATGTGAAGGTTTTTGCAAAATATTACGGTACTCTTCCAAAGTGGCATCTCGGTGCCGGTGGCGAAACGCATTTGTTTATTGATGAGATTGAAATTGTTGAGAAATAGGGAATTATGAAAATTATCAGACTTTTTTTGATTGCTGTTTTAGGTGTATTGCTTTTTTCCTCTTGCGAAAAGGACGAAAACAAACTTGTTGTAACAAATCTTGAATACACCGACTGCCTTGAGCGTCCCAAAAACCTAAAGACCACTATTACCTATTACAACAATACTATCTCAATTCTGCACGAATATCTTCCTGCCAACTGCAATTTTCAAGGCGTTCTTGTGACCCCGACAATTGATGAAGACAACAAAATCATCGAAATAGATGTTGACCCGATTGTGGTACAAGCGGATTTGGAATGCGAGTGCGAAATCAATGTTTCATACACTTTCGAGAATTTCTACAAACGAAACGCCGACTATACATTTATAATCAGAGAGAACAACGAGGAATTTTATAGAGGAGAGGAAAGATTGTAGGGACAAGGATTAACATCCTTTTAGCTAAAGATTATATGCAGTCAAAATAGGCTTTCTTCTTTAAGCACTAGGTTTCTGGCCAATAATCTACCTATCAATTCACCAATTTATTAAACGACTCCTTCAGCACACCAAACTGCTGTAAACCATCTGCCATATACTCAAAAAACTCGTCATTTGCTTTTACTTCCTTCAACGACGACATATCCTTGCCGACTTTGCAGATGTTGTGAATCTGCACGCCCTTGTCGTAATAGACTCGCATCTCTACATAAACGACCTCGCCATCCATAACAGTCCTGAAGCTTGCATAATAAAATGCAGGCAATCCTTCATCATCGTAAAGATATTCCTCGTAAGTCTTGCTTTCGGCAATGGTATAGATAATCGTTCTGCGTACAAAATTCAAATACGACACATACCTGCCAATATCCTCGTCGAAATCATCGTTGAAATAGAAATCAACCGTTCCGTCCGTCTGACCGACACCTGCTATATTATGCCTAATCTTTGCTGAAATGTAATCGTCTGGAATATACTCATCGGAGAGCATTGTTTCAATCCACTCCTTCTGATTATTGTAGGCTTTGCGTATTTCGGCAATCTTAGCCTGTACCTCTGCCGACTGTGCAAAACACATCGAACACAACGCTATTAAAACAAAAAGTGATAAAAATCTTCTCATAACAAATATTTTCGCCAAAGGTAATGCATTAATTGACAATTTACAATTGATAATTGTGACGATACGGAGTACCCACCGTGCTATCTGAAACAGAACCCATTAGGGATTATTCCAACCGTAAATTTGTCGATTTGCTCACCTGCAGCACTCAGTCTGTAAACCACCCCCGACTGCATATAGTCTATCGCATCGGCAACATACACATCCGAATTTACTGGGTCAACACCAAGTCCATAGTATAGCCTACCACCTGGATTACTAAAGAATACATTGCCCGCAATATTTTCGGATTCAACCTGAAATCTGTAGATGTGGTTGTTGCAGTAATAAATTGTATCGCCTGTAGCATTAATGGTGATTTCTAATGGATAATCGCCTATTGTGAACTCAAACGTGCGTTCCACTGTCTGCGTTGCAGCGTCAATCTTCACAAGTCCTGGCGTACCATAATATTCGGAACCTTGATAGCCGCCATCACAAAGAACCCAAATCTTGCCATTTTTATCCAACACCATGCGATGCGGCTGCTTCAAAACCTCTATCTGCGACACAAGTTCATCAGTATTTGCATTTATGACAAGAATCTTATCATCGTACGACCAACTGTTTACAAAAACATACGAGCCATACGCAATCATTTGCTCCGACGAATGCCGGTAGTATTCGCCCGAACCATCGTTGATATCTATCGTCCTGTCAACCATACAAGTCATCGGGTTTACCACATATATGCTTCGCGAATACATATCGGAAACATACGCCTTTACTGGCGACACGAAATACATAAATCTTGGCGATGTAAGACCGGTAATCTTGTTTACATACTTGAAAGTATTATTGCTTATCGCGTATATTTTACCACTATTGTTCACCACAAGGTAGGCAAGGGTATCGTTTATAGTAACGCTTTGCAGCACATCGCCCAGAGGTATGCCATTGGCACGGTAGAAAACCTGATTCTCAACTGTACGCTTTTTGCTATCATAGTACGACAACGAGGCATTTCCATACATAAAATTGCCTTCGCAGGGGATAAAAACGCCATAATTGCGAACAACATTTCCAGTGTCGGTAGAAATTGTATCTACATCGTGCGAAATGTCAAAGGCTGTAATCGGCGCCATATCGTCCTTCATGCAAGATGAAAAGAAAACGAGGATAATGATAATTAATAATGGACAATAAGCCGCTCCCTGAGCGAAGTCGAAGGGTCGGCTAATGCGATAATGTATTTTTTCAATACAATGCATTGTGTCGCTACAAATTTTATAATTCCATATCCTTTTAATATTCATCATCTATAACTAACGCTAATCTGGAATGCAAAATTAATTCTTGGCATCGGTTGCCACAATACCGAACGATAAGATTCGTTGAACAAATTATTAATCTTGAAATTCAAATCAATGGCAAAATCGGAAATAACAAACTCCTTACCCAGACCGATGTCGCTCATAAAATACGGATAAATCGACACCAAAATACCAGTTTCCTCCGCCGATGTGGTAAACCTTTCGCTAAAATAGTTCCACTGGTAGAAGAAATAAAATCCGTATGCCGAAATCCGCCCGAAAATGTTCGCCGAATGCAACGGAATGTATGCCAACTGCTTGCCAATGGACATGTCGTTTTCGCTACGCGGTGTCGAAAGGTTTGTCGAATGCGTGTAAGCATAGTTTGCCGTCAACGAAATCAGGCACGAATCGTGAAATTCAAACGATGTGTTCAACTTTGCATCGGCACCGTAGGCGACAACTTTTTCAAGGTTTATCGGTTGCCAGTAGCCTCGGTTCGTCGGACACCACATAATCCAGTTTTTCACATGGCTGTAGTTAGCTCCAGCCTCCGCCGAAATCGAGAAACGACCATTCAAACTGTTGTACTTCTTGCCAAACGAAATATCTGCCACATACGCGGTTTCGGGGACAAGGTCGGGATTCCCGCCAGGCACATAGAACAAGTCGTTGAGCGTGGGCACAGAATAGTTCTTCGACAATGACGACCTTACAAACCAGCGATAACGGAAATTGTACTCAAGGAAAAGCGATGGCAAGAACGGACAAACGCTCTTATCGTAAAATTCCTGCCTCAATGTAACGCCACAGCGGAAACGCTTGAATGGCTCTCCAAACAGCGAAACCAGCGCACCATAGTCGTGACGGACTGTATCGTAGCCATTACGCGTAATGGAATCGAACGACGCCACAGTGTGGAAATTATACTTCAGCCGAGCAGAGATTTCAAGCCTGTCGTTGAATGCATACGAGTAATTTGCTGTGGTATATAGCGAATTAGCCTTTGTGTCAGAATTAACAATCTTGTAGAAACCAACACCGCTAATGTAGCTTTGCGAAAGGTAATTTTGCAACTGATAATTGTCGCCGACAGAAATGTCGAGTTTCGACTTGTCGGTGTAGAGCCTATACGACAGCGACGACACAAAACTATTGCCGTCCTGACGGTTCTTGTTGTTGAGCAAACCGCTTTCGTTGGTGGTAAGTCCCGGCACGCCGCGGTCGTAGTTCTGCCACCAGAACTTTAGCGACAGGAACGACCTTTCGGTGGTGCGGAAATACAATTCTTGAATTGCGCCCATCATTCGGTAGTCGGCATTTTCGCGTTTCTGCACGCCTCCACCAGCAATGTCGCTGTTCTTGAACTTGAAGTCGTTGCGCGAACGAGTGTCGTAGAATTTGGTCACCGATTGAAACTTTTCGGTTCCGGCACGCACCTGCGCCATATTGTCGAAAGTATGGAAACTTGCCACCGACGAGACAATCTTTGCCGACACTCCCCTATCCCACATCGGACGGGTATTTATCTCGACAACGCCACCGATTGCCGTTTCAGACTTCTGCATCGAAGCAGAGCCACAGAAAACATTCACCTCGTCGGCAATCGACATCGGCACAAGCGACATGTCAACCATACCGAGCATTGGCGAACTAAGGCTCACATTGTTCCACGAAACCTTTGTATGTGAAGCGGTTGTCCCGCGAAACGAAGCCGTTGAAAGCGAACCTCGTCCGTATGTTTTTACAAATACCGAAGTATTTTCCGACAAGACTTCCGACAGCGAACTCAACTCCTTGACCTTGAGAATCATCTTGTCGAGTTTTACAACCGATGTTCCCGTTTCAAGCATTTCGCGGTGCTCGATTATCTCAACATCGGGTAGAGTTACAGTGTCTGACTGCGAAAAAGCCAATGAAGATGACAATATAAACAGCAAAAGGAAGAGAAGCCTACTCATTACGTCATTTCGCAAAACAAAGCGAACAGCATAAGGAACGTTGCTTGTGAGCCTGTTTATGCGTAATCTTCCCTCAGTACACAAGGGAGATTGTTCGCAGGCTTCACGAGGTTGCAAGCAACGTTGCGGATAACCGTCTTCACAACGCTTCTCGTTCCGCATCGCGTGTTTCGACTGGCTTCCGCAATGACTGCTTATGAGTAATAAATTGGTCATAAATCAGATAGTCAAAATCTATTCTACAATAAACTGTTCAACATACACCTTGTCTGCTGTGATAATTCTAACGAAATATGCACCCTGCCGAAGATTGTAGTCCAAGTTCATCATTTCGCCATCCGAAACGTTTATGTCGCGGCTATCAATAACAATTCCCCTTACATCAATCAGTTGGAAATTTGCATTGCCTTCAAATCCACCAAAATCAATGTTGAAAATTCCATTGTTCGGATTCGGGAAAACAGCAACCGGAGCGGACATAATCTCTTCAACTGCATCTTCTTCTATAAATGTTACCGAAAGGCTATGGTTGTCCCTTACATTTTCAAATGTATAGACACCATCTTCAAGGGAATCAGTAATATCCTCATCATCAACGAAAACCGATTCAATTCTATATTGTTCGTCTGCCGTTATGGTAAAAGTAATATCATTGCCGCAAACTACAGCGACTATTCCATTTTCGCCTTCTGGAGAAATTGTTCCGTGCTCACCAGTACTAACTGCTATATTATAATTTATCAAGCCGAAAGTAACATCAATAGTTATGTCTTCGGTTACATTTTCAATCGTATATGATCCATTTGTAAGTTCAACCTCGTTTCCATTGACGGTTGCAGATACAACTTCGTAGCAGTCGTCTGGAGTCGCTGTAAAACTGAAATCGGTGCCATGGTCAACAGCTTGAGTTCCAAGTGAACTAACATTGCCACCTTCGTTTGCATTGACCACAACAATAACTTGTCCTTCGGGAATTGGGTCGAATATAGCACCGAATGTGTGATTGTTTGTAATATTTTGGAATGTATATGAACTCATAGTGCCAACACTGTCGCCATCAACCAGTACGGAATGAATCATAAAGCCAGAATCGGGAGTTATCGTGAATGTCTTGTCCTCACCGCAATTAACTTCAACAATTCCATTTTCGCCATTAGGTGCAATTGCTCCGTTTTCGGTATCGCTTATAGTTATATTATAGGTTATTATGCCGAAAGTTACATTTATGGTTTGTGGTTCTGTAACATTTTGTATTGTGTATGAATTATTTTCGGGTTCTACATCTTCTCCGTTGACCGTAACGGATGTAATTTGGTGACAATTGTCAGGCACGACTTGAAAAGTATAATCTCCTCCATAGTCAACATAATCATTCCCATTTGTTTCAATATCGCCACCTTCATTAGTGATTATTTCTATGTGAACAATAGGTATGAATGTCGCCATAATAGTGTGGTCTGCATTTATATTTCTGAAAGTATAAACGCCATCAACAAGTTCGTCTATGACATCTATTTCGTTTTCGGTTCCTGCATCAACTATTACGTTTCCAATCCTGTAGCCTTCGTTGGGAGTGATAGTAAAGTCCATGCTTGAACCTGCATATACAGTAAATTCCCCGCTTGGATTGATGGAACCGTTTTCTGTGGCACTTGCTGTAATCGTATGAGTTCGGAAATGAATAACGCCTACAGCATCGAGATCGAAACCACACGAATGGAAAGGTGTCGGGTACGGGTCGTTGATTATATTTCCCTCCGAATCGAATGTCCCGTACTCTGGATCTATAGAACCGACAACATCGATAAGTCTAACATGAGTAATATTGTTTACATCAAGGTTGGGCTCGTTGGCAAGTTCTTCCAAATCGAACGGATAGCCGTAGAAAACCGGAAAAATGCCAGCCAAATTTGTTAGCAAATTGGAATTTTCGTAGCCAAAAGATCCAACCTGTACATCGGTCTGTACGTGCGACACAGCAGGAAAACGCACAAAATCTTCGCCATTGCTACTTACCTCGACAAAGGCAAGTTCGTAGAAAACGATGGAATCCTGATTTGGAACCGCATTGGGAATCAAAGCATTCTCGAACACGGCAAAGTCGTGACCCTCTCCATTTGCAATGGGAATATCGAACTGCAATGTTATGATGCCACCATCGCCAAGACTTATATACTGGCCGTTTGCCTGACCGAGACAATTATCTGTAGTTCCATAAAAAGCATGGTTTGAAGTTATGCCTGAAACATTGTCGGTATATGTAAAAGTAGTATCCGATATTTTTACATAACCGCGTACTATTTCAGCCGAGGTAGCCCAGCCAATAAAAGCCGACGAATCCTTGTGCATAGCAATAGGATTTGACAAACTTTGTGCAAAAATAGCAATCGGCAAAAGAAACATCCAGAATGCAAACAAAAATCTCTTCATAATACAAATCCTTTTAAAAATTCAGTGGGATGACCAAAAGCCTCTCCCACTGAATCATCTGTACAAACTTATTTTCAATTATTCTACAACAATCTGCTCAACATAAACCTTGTCGGCTGCGATGATTCTTACGAAGTAAGTGCCAGCCTTGAGGTCGTTGCTGAAGTCCATTGTTGCACCATCCATTACATTTATGTCGCGAGTTTCAACAATAGTTCCGCGAGCATCGATGAGTTGATAGGTAGCATCACCTTCGATGCCGCTGAAGTCGATGCTGAACATACCGTTGTTCGGGTTGGGGTAAACTGCCATCGAACTAGCTTCGAGCATTTCAGTAGCATCAACACTTGTGAACGTTACGCTAACAGTCATATCCTCGGTAATTTCAAGCATCGGCAAAGTAAATCCAAGTTCTTCCTCTTCGTCAAGCTCATACTCAATTCCGTTAACTGTAAGAGTTTCAATCTTGTAGTTTTCGGCAGGAGTAAAATCCAAGTAAACATCTTCACCGTCATTTACTGTAACAACACCATCTACGATAGTAATTTCATTGTCGTCTTCATCAGATGCTGTAACGGTTCCGTGTTCACCAACGGTAAGAGTGATTGTGTGGGTAGTTGATGGAATTGCTTCAAAGCTTGCTGCGATAGTGTGGTCTGCAGTTACATTTTCGAATGTGTAAACTCCATCAACAACTTGAGCTGTGACATCTTCGGTTTCGTCAACCATTACGCTTGCAATTCTATAACCGTCGTTAGCTGTGATTGTGATTTCTTGGCTTGCGCCATAGTTAACGCTAACTTGTGCAGGAGTAATTGTACCGTTATCACCAGCGGTTGCTGTGATTATGTAGTTATTGATTGCAAATGCAGCTGCAATAGTGTGGTTTGCTGTTACATTTTCGAATGTGTAAACACCTTCAGCAGCAATAACAGTTTCGGTAACATTTTCAGTTTCGTCAACCATTACACTTACGATATGGTAACCAGTAGCAGGAGTGATTGTGAATTCTGCATTTGCACCGTAGTTAACTGTAGCTTCTTCAGGAGTTATAGTTCCGTTTTCACCAGCAGTTGCTGTAATTGTGAAGGTGTTGATTGCAAATGTTGCTGCAATAGTATGGCTTTCTGTAACGTTTGTGAAAGTGTAAACGCCATCAACAAGGCTTTCGATAGCTTCAACTTCGTCAACCATTACACTTGCGATATGGTAACCAGTAGCAGCTTCAATTGTGAATGACTGTTCGCCACCTTCGGCAACAACAATTTCACCACTAGGAGTGATCGTTCCGTTTTCACCAGCAGTTGCAGTGATTGTGTATGCCGGTGCACCAAAGTCGTCCATGCAGAAGTAAGTAGGAGTATTTATGCCCCAACCACCTGCTGTATCGTTGCCAATTGCCAAGAAATACAAGCTGTCGGCATTTGCAATCCACGAAAGGTCAACCAAAGTCCATTCGTCCATCTTATAGGTTCTGTCTTCGCGGAAATCAGCCATAACTATTTCACGGTTATCAACCTCCTCGCCAGCTGCGTAAGCTGTAATTTTTACTGAATAGTAGAAGTGATTTTCTGCGAATGAAACATTTTCATCGTCAATGTACTTGGAAACGTATGTCGGCAAGCAGAAATAAGCGCCACGGTTTGTGAAATCGCCCGAATGTTCGGTGTCAATCTTTAAACCAGACATATTGTAGTATCCCATATAGCAGGTTACGTAGTTTTCGGAGTTGCCGTTGCCGCTGCCCACGATTGCAGAAAGGTTGCTGTAGCCGTATGTATTAACATCAGTTCCATTGGTATAAGCAAAGCCTTCCCAATAGCTCCAATCTGGAATGTTAATATTGTATAATGTCAAGTACGAACTGCTGAAGGAACTTCCATCTTCTGCATCAGGGTCTCCATTCCAAGCTGTATTTGGAGCGAGTTCTAATTCCTCAAAATCAACAACAGCAGGATAAGGATTCTGTGCTCCGAAATCATCCATGCAGAAATATGCAGGAGTATTTAACCCCCAGCCACCAGCAGTATCATTGCCAATTGCCAAGAAATACAAGCTATCTGCATTTGCAATCCACGAAAGGTCAACGAATGTCCAGTCGTCCATCTTATAGCTTGCATCTTCCCTGAAGTCAGCCATTACGATTTCACGGTTATCAATCTCCTCGCCAGCTGCGTAAGCTGTAATTTTTACTGAATAGTAGAAGTGATTTTCTGCGAATGAAATATTTTCATCGTCAATGTACTTGGAAACGTATGTTGGCAAGCAGAAATAAGCACCGCGGTTTGTAAAGTCACCCGAATGTTCGGTGTCAATCTTTAAACCAGACATATTGTAGTATCCCATATAGCAGGTTACGTAGTTTTCGGAGTTGCCGTTGCCGCTGCCCACGATTGCAGAAAGGTTGCTGTAGCCGTATGTATTAACATCAGTTCCATTGGTATAAGCAAAGCCTTCCCAATAGCTCCAATCTGGAATGTTAATATTGTATAATGTCAAGTACGAACTGCTGAAGGAACTTCCATCTTCTGCATCAGGGTCTCCATTCCAAGCTGTATTTGGAGCGAGTTCAAATTCTTCAAAATCAACAACATCGGTATAGTTGATATAATTAGGATCCTGTGCACCAAAGTTGTCCATGTTGAAATATGCAGGAGTAAGTATTCCGTATGCGTTAGCGTCGTCACTCAATGCAATGAAATTCAAGCTGTCGGCATTTTCAATCCATGAGAGGTCAACGAATGTCCAGTCGTCCATCATGTATGAATTTTCGCCAGAGAAGTCAGCCATCATTATTTCACGCTCGCCAACCAAAGTGCCGTTTGCGTATGCTGATGCTTTCAGTTTGTAATAGAAATGTCCTGAAGGATATTCTCTATCAACATATTTTTTCAAAGCTACCGGCATGCAGAAATATGCACCACGATGAGCGAAACTGCCTGCAACTTCGGTATTTATCTTCATACCTACTGGTATTGGAGAATAGTCACCCATCCAATCAAAACCAACATATCCTGTTACATATGTTGCAGAATTACCAGCGCCATGACCTACACAGCTTGAAAGGTTTGTACTTGCTTCTGATTCAGTATCGGTTCCATTAGTGTAGGCAAAGCCCTGCCATGAACCCCATGAATCGTTGTAGTCGTTGTACAATGTAAGATACGAACTTGTGAATTGTCCAGTTCCATCGGAACCATTCCACGATGAATTAGGTTCGAGAGTCAAATCCTCGAAATCAACAACTTGCGCGAAGCAAGCAAAAGTGCACAAAAGTGCTGCGACCATTAGTACAGTCTTCTTCATAAACTTAAAAATTTAAATTAATAAATAAAGAACATTGACTGTCAAAACGCATAGTTACGGGAAAAACAAGTGTTTTTGTCAGGCTCTATCTCCCGAAAGCCATATATTTTGACTGCAAAAGGCAGGTCTTCTGACTTGTTCCGAACTGCGCGTCTTCCCATAACCGTGAGGATTACAGTGACATGCTACGCAGTCCATAAAAGGAACTTACAGCAGCGGGTACTGTGCGTGAATTTCACACGCTTCCCTTAACCGTTTGCGTCGCAAAAGTAGTAAAATTATTTCGGACGGCAAATCACAATTCCGATGTTTTTTAGCATCACAAAATGTAAGCCTATCAGAAACTAGCATCTCCATTTTTAATTCGTCACAACTATCAACTTTCGTCTCTTAACTTTTAACTTTCAACGCCCCACAACCAACCCCATAAGTTCCCCCATAACCTACCCCACAAGTACTAATATAAAACACTATAATACAAATTTATACAGTAAAAAATATTTTGATAATTTAAAAATATTTTGTAATTTTGCCGTATGAAAAACGAACGCAAACCATACGACACGACAAGTCCTTTCGCCTACTATGTGCGCGAATCGGAACCAGTATACGGACAAAAAGCGCAGATGTGGCAGACTGCAATCGGCCTGCAGGATGTTGACGGACTAAAACCGTCGGAATACCTTATCGAAACTGCCAAAAGGCACATCGAAGGCGACATCGACATCGAACAGGTGCAAAGTCTCATAAAAAGCTACTACGAATCGAAAACTGCGCGTATTCATACAACTAGCGGAAACGAAGAAGCAGACAAGGTTTCTGCAAACATAACAAAGCTACTGAACAGCAACGCATTGACATTCAACACAAACGGCTTTCTGTCGGTTCACCGCAACCTGTTCAGCGGAGTTTACAAGTTTGCCGGGCAAATACGCGACTACAACATCTCGAAGAAAGAATGGGTACTTGGTGGCGACAGCGTTAACTATATGTATTACCAAGACCTTAGGCTTGCTCTCGACTACGACATCGAGCAGGAACGAAACTTCAGCTACGCAAAGCTAAGCACCGACAAAATGATAGAACATATTGCAAAGTTCGTTTCGGGACTTTGGCAAATACATCCTTTTGGCGAAGGCAACACCCGCACAACCGCCGTATTCACCATACTTTACCTGCGCTCAATCGGTTTTGAGGTAAACAATGAACTGTTTGCCAAGCACTCGTGGTACTTCCGCAACGCACTTGTACGCGCCAACTACAAAAACGCACAGAAGGGCATCGACTACAACTACACCTTTATAAATATGTTCTTCCGTAACCTGCTGCTTGGCGAAAAGAACGAACTGAAAAACCGCAATATGCTCATCAATCCGCCCGAAGGATACATAAAAGCCACAACCCCACAACTCACCCCCGAAGTTGCCCCACAAGCTACCCCACAAGCAAAGACACAATCCGATAAAAACAAAACCATTACAACATCAGATAATATTGCTAAATTTATAATCGCACTTTCCGACCAAAAACTTACGACCTCGCAAATTATGGCCATAATGAATCTGAAGGACAGAAAAAATTTCAAGACTACATATTTAGACGAAGCCATTGCAAAAAAGTTTGTCAAAATGCTTTACCCCGACCGTCCGAACCATCCAAGACAGAAATACTATCTGACAGTCAAAGGATTAGCAATACTTAACAGTTACAAGCAAGATTAATGGGTTTTGAAAGTGTTTGGAATCCTATTTTTCATATCTTTGCAGACCAAATCAGTGTACAATGGACAACAAGAACACAAAGAACTCAAAATACAAGTTCGACTACGACGAAGTAGCCGGCATAATTCATGTAACAAACCTTGAAACTGGCGAAGAGTACGACCTCCTGAAAGAAGACACTGGCTGGTACGACCCCGACTACGAATTCAGCGTATAAATACAAAAAACTCATCGAAATTCGATGAGTTTTCGTAGCCCGACCGGGAATCGAACCCGAATCTACGGTTTAGGAAACCGCCATTCTATCCATTGAACTATCAGGCCATCCAATTTTGCGGTCGCAAAGATAATACTTTTTTTGTTTCGCAACGAGATTTTTTCAAAGCGAGCATTACGAAAAATTTTCAGCTTCAGCCTAATGTTGTCAGTTTGTGCATGTTCTTTTGCTCCCGAAAACTAAAACATATTAGGCAATGGGAAGTTTTAAAACAGGATTCGGAAGGCAACTTGGACGGTTGGGAGCAAATGCCGTAGGAAACAGAATCGCAGAATCGTTGGGATTAGACCAGAGCGAACATCGCACTTACCACCGTGGCAAGGAAAAAGCAGAAGAACACAAGCAAGACTTGGAAGACACCGCAATGCTAAACTCTATAGATGCCGCAGTAATCAATAATATCGACGAAATTAGGGACATCGTCTTTGCCGATGATAAAAAGACACTGCTTAACCAACTAGAATCATTGGAGGTTCAATTGGCATCGGAATCGTGGAAACACATATTCGATGCAGAAAACCGAGTACGCAACAAATACACCGATGCTCTTTTCAGCAAATTCTGCAAGGGAATATCGCGACTGGATAGGATTGACCCATTGGCGGAAGGCATTGTACACCTGAAATGGAAACGATACACATCGAGGTGGCGAAAAATAATTGGGAAATCAGGACTATTCATAATTTTGTATGCAATTGTATTCGGTGGTCTCGCATTTTGTGCAATTTACGAATGGTATCGCAAGTTATCTACGACTTACATTGTCTTGTTTTGGATTGGAGTTATAGTTTACATTTTGCTACGGATTTACATCACATATTTTAGACAAATAAACCGACTCATTAAAGCGAAACGACAAAAAACAGAAAAAGCTTGATTATAAAAGAAAATAATGTATTTTTGCAGATAAAATCATCAAATATGACACCTATAGTACAATTTCAGCGTTATATATGGTTGGTTGACACACTATATTCGTCGGGACCAATCACTAAGGAAGAAATTGACCGCAAATGGAGACTTTCGTATCGGAACAACAATCACGAAAACCATATTCCAGAGCGGACATTCTACCGCGATTTGCGAGCAATTGAAAGCATTTTCGGTGTGGAAATCAAGTGCAACCGCTCAAACAACAAGTACGAGATTATTACCAACCTGAAAGATGCCTCATTCGAAAAATGGCTTGTAGAAACAATATCGCTGAGCAACTTCGTTATGGAATGTAAGGACATAAGGAAACAAATACTTATCGAGCAGATGCCGTCGGGAAACAACTATCTAAGTCCGATTGTGAATGCCATTAAAACCAATCGCGCATTATCTGTCACATACCAAAGTTATTTTAGCGAGACAAAATCGCAGTTCGAAATGGAGCCATACTGTCTAAAATCGTTCAAGCGACGCTGGTATGTGCTGGCAAGGACAAATGTACACGACGGTTTGCGAGTTTTTGCACTCGACAGATTCTCGGAAATGAACATTACCGACAGAAAATATTCCATACCGCACAATTTTGATGCAGAAAAGTATTTCCGCGACTATTATGGCGTAATTATGAACGAAAAACCAGAAATTGTGCGTATATGGGCGACATCATTCCGGGCAATGTACTTGCGTTCTTTGCCACTACACCATTCGCAGAAGGAGATTGAATCCGTTCCAGAAAGTGCCTTTGGTAAAAATGACGGTCACTCGATTTTTGAATTGAAGATTGCCACCACATTCGACTTCATTCAGGAATTGCGCTCAATGGGAGCAGAAGTCAAGGTATTGGCACCGCAAAGATTGGTAGATTGGATGAAATACGATGCAGAGAAGACAAATGAATTATATAAGTAAGTTCACAAACATATTAATATAAATAACTTAACAACAATAATTATGTACAAAAGATTAGAACAGCTACTCAATGACCTTGAGAAAATGAATCTTAAACCATTTATCGGTTATGGAAACCCTGATGCCAAGATTTTAATTGTAGGAAAAGAGTGTACCGCAGAAGAAGGCAGTGATAATTGGAAAAAATTTTATGCACCAAATTTCAATCAATGGAAAAAGAGTTTTGAAGGACATGGTTTTGGTTTTAAATCAGGTATAGAACCATACGACTTTGAGCATGGGAACTTCCACCCTATAAATCCATATTACAAATTGGAAAACAAGAAGCAATCCAAGAACAAAGAAATTGGCAGACCAAGCGCAACCTACTATTACTATCAACGACTAATAGACAAGATAAGGGCTTGCAACGGTAAAGAATACAAGAAATCCGATTATATAGACTTTTTCAACGACTGTTTCATTACGGAATTGAACGACATTTGTCGTCCTAATGATTCAGGACTAAAGAAACCTGAACACAAAAAGATAGAAGACAGCATTAGGGACAGATTTGATTGGATGCGAAGAACGAATTTTTTCAATCAGTTTAAGGTTGTGATTATCGCCTGTGGTCCGTATGCAAATGCAATTAAGAAATATGAAATACTTCGTTCCGACTTATTTGGCAATGCATATATTGTGTATTGCCACCAACTTTCATATTGGGACAAAAATATAGACAATGAAATACCAAATATACAAAAGACTTTAAGAAATGAACAATAACAACCCAAACGAAAATCACGAGTATCATTCTAACGACAGCGACAAAGAATTTGAATATTACAAGAAACTTGTAGAATGTAACGAAAACGCTGACAGCATTGAATATTTGAAATTCGCTTATTCGGAGGAGGTGGAAATGCTGACGGGCAACCGCCAAAAGATTTTTGCCGAAATTGTTCGCGAATATTTTGAGGAGTTGGGAATGCAGTCGGACACCACCACAGACTATATAATACCGATGTACCTTGATGAGATTGCCGCCCCAATGGATAATTTGGCATATATGTATATGGAGCGCAACGAATACGATAAGGCATTGCCGCTTCTGGAAAAGACATTGCCACTGTACAGAGTATTGGAAATTACCAAACCAGATTATTCATATCAGCGCTACTATGCTATGGAACGGATGATTAAATGCCTGCACAAACTCGGTCGCGAACTTTTGGCAATGTACTACGAGTTCGAGCTGCTGTACCTTAAGAGCACGTTGCCCATGTTGCACAAAGAGGAAACAATTGAAGACAATGAACTATGATGCTAATTTATAAACATTGTACAATCACAGCGCGCCACAACAGGAAACAGGCAACAATTGAATCTTGAATCATTGAACACCGACTTTGCTTGTTTGTATTATAAAAATCAGTAACTTTACGAACAAAAAAAGGCTATGGAAAATAATAAAATTTATCCTGATAGTTTTAATGAATTATTCTCTAAAAACTATACTTGCAACGAATATGAAAAATTTATCGGACAAGGAAACCCTGCTTCTAAAATACTTATTATTGCAAAAGAATGGGGAATGGAAAAAACAGATCCTGCATATATATATGGAATCAAGGAAAATTTTAGGACATGGAGAGACATGAGACATCCAGATGTAAAAAACTGGTTCGATGCTCATTGGAACTGGTCAGCATACCATCCTCGCCAACCATACAAAGGACAACTCTTATTGAAAGACAATAAAAATACAGATATCAGTCTGAACAATAAAGGAACAAGTTTAACCTGGTGTGCTTATCAAAAATTTATCAATAAGATACTTCCTAAAGATTTACAAGTCAAAAAAGGAGAACAACTCAATTTCTATGATTATTGCTTTATTACAGAATTAAGTAGCAATTGTATGCCAAAAAGCAGAAAAAATGATGACACAAAAAAATCAATTGAAACTAGATTATCTTCCAATGGTATTTTAGCACAACCATTCTTTAGGAACTTCCCTGTTGTAATTATGGCAATATACCACTATATTGATTGGTATAATGACATACCAATTATTCATAATTTTGATGGAGGTGTATTAAACTACGAATACAAAGGTATTATCGTATCCGAAGACACATATTCCAAATATGATGAAGAAACGAAAAAGAGGATGCCTTTGTTCCGGACAAATAACGATTTCAGCAAAGGAAATTTTATAAATGTACATGAGAGTGCTGATAAAAAACATATCCTATTGCACACAAACCATTTTGTTGACAATAGCAGACCTAGGTCTGACGTATGGATGAACGAGTTAGCAGATATTATTCGTCCATATTTGAATATTTGATAGCTTTCATTATGCCCTTCCCTTCGACTACGCTCTCTTCGACAAGCTCAGTGCGCTACAGGCGCACCACGACTCAACACGAAACAGCGATGACATTAAACTTTGAATCATAGAACACCGACGCAAAGCATTGCATCGCTACGAACCCTAAACTTTGAACCTTTTGAACCCTTAAACGTTGAACCCTTTTAACACTATTTAAACATTTATCTAATTCAATTTTAGTTTTATATAATTGCATAATAACATAAATTTGCATCTGCAAAAACTAAAAAAGGAATATGGACAAAAAGAAACAAAATCTACCGGCACTCATACTCAACTGCGTAGCACTCGGACTGGGTGTTGCCTGCGTGGTATTAAGCATTCTGTCAAAAGGCACAATGAAGGACATAATTATGATGATGTCATCGGCAATAGTATGCCTGTCGGCCTCGGTAATGATTAGAAACAAGGAATAATAACGAATAAAAGTTTCAGATTATGGAAATTGACATAAGAGAACTGAACGAAAGAGTTCAGAGAGAAAGTTCATTCATCGACATCGTAAACATGGAGATGTCGAAGACCATCGTGGGACAGAAGCACTTGGTTGAAGGTTTGCTCATCGGATTGCTTTCCGACGGACATATCCTGCTCGAAGGTGTTCCCGGTCTGGCAAAGACTTTGGCAATCAACACGCTTGCAACCGCCATCGACGCAAAATTCTCGCGCGTACAGTTCACCCCCGACCTTCTGCCTGCCGACCTTATCGGTACTATGATATACAGTCAGAAGAACGAGGACTTCATCGTGAAGAAAGGTCCGGTTTTCGCAAACTTCATCCTCGCCGATGAAATCAACCGTGCACCAGCAAAAGTTCAGTCGGCTCTGCTCGAGGCAATGCAGGAACGCCAGGTTACCATTGGCGACAAGACCTACAAGATGGATAATCCTTTCCTCGTAATGGCAACCCAGAACCCGATTGAGCAGGAAGGAACCTACCCTCTGCCCGAAGCTCAGGTTGACCGTTTTAAGCTGAAGGTGAAAATCGACTACCCCGAATTCGAAGAGGAAAGGCTCGTCATCCGCAACAACCTTGCAAAGCAGAAAATCGAAGTAAAACCGGTGCTTAAGCCCGAAGACATTGTAAAGGCCCGCGAAGTCGTTGCCGATGTTTACCTGGATGAAAAGATTGAACGCTACATCCTCGACATCGTATTTGCAACCCGTTTTCCAGAACGCTACCAGCTCGACAAACTGAAGAATATGATTGCCTACGGAGGTTCACCGCGTGCTTCCATAAACCTTGCTAAGGCAGCAAAGGCATACGCTTTCATCAAGCGCAGAGGTTATGTGATTCCGGAAGATGTCCGCGCCGTTTGCCACGACATCCTCAACCACCGTATCGGACTCACCTACGAAGCCGAAGCCGAAAACATCTCGACAGAGGAAATCATCAGCGAAATCCTCAACAGGGTTGATGTTCCGTAAAATTTCATTTGTAAATTAAATAATATAAATGATGTTCGACATATAAATATATAATGAAATTTCTATCAACATATTACACAAAAAATGTAACCGTCATTCCACAAGTCAGAACATACACGCGAAACGGAACGGAGAGCGTTGTAATGTTCGACTATGCGGAATCTCCTATTAGTACTCAGGGGAGATTCCGCACAAACGAATTCACAAGGCTCGTACCTACGCCTGTTCATTCAGTTTTGCGGAATGACAAATGGGGTGGAATAAAATGATTTTAGTCGAACTACTATAATTTTAATTTTTTTCATTATGGATTCATCGGAACTACTGAAGAAAGTTCGCAAGATTGAAATAAAGAGCCGAATGCTCTCCAACCATATCTTTGCAGGCGAATACCACTCGGCATTCAAGGGCAAGGGTATGACTTTCAGCGAAGTGCGCGGATACCAGTACGGCGACCCAATAAAGGACATCGACTGGCATGTGACCGCCCGCTTCAACCAGCCGTACATAAAGGTGTTCGAGGAAGAGCGTGAACTTACCGTGATGCTACTCATCGATGTGAGCGGTTCGGAAGACTTCGGCACACGCGCCAAGCAGAAGAAGGACCTTATCGCCGAAATTGCCGCCGTGCTGTCGTTCTCGGCAATCGAAAACAACGACAAGATTGGCGTAATCTTCTTTTCCGACAAGGTCGAAAAGTTCATTCCGCCACAAAAAGGCAAGAAGCATATCCTGCGCATCATCCGCGAACTGCTCGACTTCAAGCCAGAAAGTTCGCAGACCAACATCAACGAAGCCCTGAAATTCCTCACAAACGCCATCAAGAAGCGTAGCGCAGCATTCATAATTTCCGACTTCATGTCGCCAGACTTCTCCGAATCGCTCAAGATTGCAGCCTCGAAGCACGACATTGCAGCACTGAAGGTTTACGACCCGTTCGAGGAAAAGCTGCCGAATGTTGGACTTGCCTACTTCCGCGACATGGAAAGTGGCGAAATGCGCTGGATAGACACCGCCTCAGCCTCGACACGCAACGAGTACGGCAAGTGGTGGAAAGAAAAGAACGAAGCCGCCGACCTCATCCTCACCAAGGCAAAGGTCGATAAGGCTGTAATACGTACCGACGGCGACTATGTGAAACCGTTGATTGCACTATTTAAAAACAGATAACCGTGAAAAAGTCAGTTGTTACCTTATTATTAATTGTAGTTGCTTTTGCAGCCTCGGCACAGAGTTTCAACATCTCGGCAAAACTGCAGAACGACAGCATTATCGTAGGAGAACAGACGCTAATCTCGATAAGCGCCGATGTTCCCCCGCAGTCGCAGGTACTTACGCAACAGTTTGCCGACACCATCTGCGACAAGATATTCCTCGTCAAAGACAAAGAAGCAAAGATTAATGAGGGAAAGTACACAAAGGATTACCTCATAACAGCCTTTGACACAGGCATAAATGTAATTTCACCGATAAAGTTCTATGTTGTTGAAGGTTCCGACACAAACGAAATGTCAACACCGGAACTATCACTCAAGGTAAATCCGTACATACTCATCGACACTATTCCACGTGACACTGTATTTGCCGAAAAAGCAGGAACAATATTGTTTGGAAAAGACGGATTCAAGAACGAAATTGAGCAACACATCCCCGACTCCTTAAAACAATCAATGAGCGTTGACTCACTCCAGATGCTCCGCGAGGAAATAAAGCGCCAGATGATACAGCAGTACGCCTCGCAGGTGATGCAGACTGGCTTCACAAACCAGCAGCAGATCGACTCGATAGCAAATGCCGACTCGCACCGTATGTTCGTAGTTGACAAGGACATAATGGAAACCCACTATGTTTACGGAAGCGTCGATTCTGTATTTGTGCAGGAAGGTCAGAAAGTGGAAAGCGGCGACATACTTTTCACGCTCTTCGAGATTGAGGACATAAACGATGAACTATACAACACGCCTTTCAACTGGGCGGAATTCTGGTACGATGTCAAGGCATTCTTCTCGAAATTCTGGTGGCTGATATTGCTGGTAATTGTTGCCGGAGCGATAATTTTCTATGTCATCTACCGCAAGAAACACGGAAAGTCGCCTATCCCGATGATCAAAATCAAGCCCGAGCGTCCTGCCCACGAAATTGCATTCGAGGACCTTGAGCGCATCCGCAACGAAAAGATTTGGAGCCGTGGACAGGTGAAGGAATACCACGTACAACTTACCAACACCATAAGGACATACATCGACAACCGCTACGGCATTGACGCAGAGCAGATGACAACATCCGAAATTCTCGACATGTTCAACGCCGCAATTCCAATCGACAGCGACGACAAGATGCGTCTGCGTCAGATGCTTGAACTCGCCGACAGCGTGAAGTTTGCAAAGTTCCAGCCCTTGCAGGGCGACAACGACCTTTCGCTGCGCAACGCCTTCGACTTTGTGGAACACACCAAGGAAATCATCGTAAACGACCCAAAGGCAATAAATGTCCAGGCCGAAATCGAGGCGGATAAGGTTGTGCCGCAGGAGAAAGACGAAAAACAAGAATAAGTTATTCGGAATTAAACGGAGAAAAGGTGGAGAAATCCACCTTTTTTTTGCAATAGTTCTTTCGGATTTGCAACCTTTAGTTCACTGCCACTATGTTCTTTCGGATTTGCAATCCGAAAGAACTGAATATAAGGATTTTAAATCCGCAAACAAATACCCCCATCTCATTCCAAATCCACCGACCGTTTAATCCTAAATTTCTTTCACAAAAATATTCACACCCACAATTTTGCATTGCAAAATGATTAACTTTGTGCCTAAAAATTAAATTTAAGTATGAAGACAAGATTGATTTTATGCTTGTTTGTTGCAGCTTTATTGTTCTCTTGTAACAATAATGAAAA
>Ga0265299_10000846_pt1 | contig 37141 bp, 25 predicted proteins | sample AusTroGonzalo_MG_4_FD_193485 | JGI IMG/M metagenome (GOLD analysis project Ga0265299, IMG submission 193485) | Bovine rumen microbial communities from tropical cattle in Woodstock, Queensland, Australia - Gonzalo_02 | ecosystem: Host-associated > Mammals > Digestive system > Stomach > Rumen ... | reverse complement strand
ATCGACAACAACCCGCAGACATTTTACGATACTGTCTGTCAGGGTTCAATGTATAACAACTACGGTTTTACGTTGAGTACGCAGGAGACGGCGGAGGTGGGGGAGATTGTCCGCACGCAAACAGTTTCCGCCGCCGACTGCGAGAGCGAAATCACGCTGTTCCTCACCGTGGTGCCGCACGATACAGTCTATCTGGAGCAAACCGCCACTGATTCTTTGGTTTGGAATGGCGTAACCTACACGGAAGATGGTTCTTACACCCAATACTTCAACAACCAATACGGCTGTGACAGTACGGTTATCCTTACACTAACACTGGATAGCAGCGTTGACCCCGATCCCGGCCCTGGCCCTGGTTTCGAACCCGACACCATTCCCTTTGGTGAAAGTGACACCTTGATGATCCACCTTCCCAATGCCATCACGCCCACCCGCAACGACGGCCTCAACGACTATTTCTGTCTCCCCGAAGCGTACAGACCCTTTATCAGCACTTTTGAGATTAAAATCTATAACCGGTGGGGTACACTGGTTTATCGCGCTACCGACAAAAATTTCCAATGGGACGGTAGGATCAATGGCAAAATATTTTTCAATATTGTGTATAACTACGTGATATTCTGTGAGGATATAATCGGAAGACCGTATATAATCCGGGGAACGATTACCGTGCTGTAGAGACGCGCCATGGCACGTCTCTACGAATGGCATTTCTTCGGAAAAAAACCACCGTATGTATTCGAATTTTCCGTATTTTTGCCGCCTAATTTTCAAGGTCTATCAATTCAAAAAAATATGGAAAGAATTTCAAAGAGAGTTTTGGGAATGCCGGCTTCCGAGACGCTGGCAATGACAGCATTAGCACGTGAGTTAAAGGACAAAGGTCAGGATGTGATCAGCCTAAGCATTGGCGAACCCGATTTCAACACGCCGGAAACGGTGAAGGAGTACGCTAAACAGGCCATTGACGACAACTTCACGCACTACCCGCCCGTGCCCGGCTATGCGGATCTCCTGAAAGCCATCAGCAACAAATTCAAGAGAGACAACGGCCTGGACTACACCCCGCAACAAATTGTGGTTTCCACTGGTGGAAAACAATCTATTTATCAGGCTGTTATGGCTTTAGTAAACCCCGGCGACGAAGTCATCATCCCCACTCCCTATTGGGTTTCCTACCGCGCCATCGCGCAGATGGCGGAAGCTGACATCAAATATGTCCCCTGCAAGATTGAAAACGACTTCAAAATAACTCCCGCGCAATTGGAGGCTGCCATCACCCCGAAGACCAAACTGATGATGTTCAGCAGCCCCTCGAACCCCACAGGCATGATTTACTCCAAAGAGGAGCTTCGCGCCATCGCTGAAGTGGTGGCCAAGCATCCGCAGATGATGATTCTGTCGGACGAGATTTACGAGCATATCAACTTCGTGGGCGGTCATGAGAGCATCGCGCAATTCGATTTTATTAAAGACCAAGTGGTTACGGTAAACGGTGTGGCGAAAGGTTTCGCCATGACCGGTTGGCGTATCGGTTTCATCGGCGCCCCCGTGGATGTGGCCAAGGCTTGCAACAAACTACAGGGTCAGATCACGTCCGCTACGGGTTCCATCTCGCAACGTGCCGCGCTGCGGGCCATGGAAATGGATCCGAAAACTTCCGAGGATATCCTCTCCATGCGCGACACCTTCCTCAAACGCCGCGACCTGGTTTATGGTCTGCTGAAGGAGATTCCCGGCTTCGAAGTGACTCTGCCGCAGGGTGCCTTCTACTTCTTCCCGAAAGTGAGCAGCCTCTTTGGCAAGCACATCCCCGCCGACTCCAAATTCGCCGCCCAGTACAACAAGACGGTCATTGAGAACTCCACCGACCTGGCCTTCTACTTCCTGTTGGACGGCAGCGTCTCCACCGTTCAAGGCACCGCCTTCGGCGACGACGACTGCATCCGCCTCTCCTACGCCACCTCCGAAGACCGCCTCATCGAAGCCTGCAAGCGCATCAAAGCCGCCGTGGAGGCTCTCAGTTAATTACGCACAATATGGTAGAGACGGGGCGCGCCCCGTCTCTACTTTTTCCATAAGGGCCGAAGGCCTGAAGTATGTCAACCCAGGGCTCGCTAACGCTCACCCTGGGATAATCCAAACAAATATGAAACGACTCACAACATTCATCATCCTCATCGCGATAGTCGCAGCCGGCTACGCACAAAACATCCAGTACACCCTGCTCAGTTCCAACCAGAACGAGGCCGTGGTCCGGGTAGATTTCGGAACCTATCACACGGAAACCGTGACCGTCAATGGCACAGAGATGCAGAAGCTGCATTCCGCAGACGCCTACCCAATTCTGAAGAAAGGCAGTCCGGAACTGCTTCAGGCGGCTTTTTCCCTCATCGTTCCCGAAGGTAGCCAGCCCGAAGCGATGATTCTTGACGAACAGTACTCGGAAGTGGCTGATTTTGCGCTTGCCCCATCCAAAGGTAAACTCTACCGAGACATCAACCCGGCAAGTATTCCATATACGCAAAATTCTGATTATCAATCAACTGGATACCTATTAGGCGGAGCCGTCGCCATAGGGCACAACTATCAACTTCGTGATTATCACGGAATAAGCGTCAAAGTGTTTCCGTTTGACTACAAACCATCAACACAAACACTGAAAGTTTATTCATCCGTAACGGTGAAAGTGCGTTTCAACAGCAATAGATCCGTGGCTCAGGCGGTAAAAAACAACCGTACATTTAACACCATCTACGCCGCAGAGTTCCTAAACTACCCCAACTTGCGCAGCACCCCCGTAACAGAGCAAGGGGACATCCTCATCATCGCCCCCGAGAACTTCATTCCGGCCATGCAACCATACGCCGAATGGAAGACCCTCAACGGTTATAAAACAGAAATAGTTCCTCTTACTTCCGCCGGAAGCACCGCTAATGCAATCAAGAGCTTTATCACTTCTTATTACAACGAGCACAATCTTGCTTTTGTGATTATTGTGGGCGACAATGCACAATTCCCTACACCTACCGTGAGCGGGAACAAATCCGACAACTATTTCACGGAAATCGCTGGTAATGACTCCTATCCGGACATTATCCTCGGTAAGATCTCTGCCGAGAATGTCTCACAAGTGGAAACACAGGTGCAGCGATTTATCGAATATGAACAAAACCCGCCGGTGACATCCCATTTCACTTCATTTATGGGCATCGCGTCAAACCAGGGTCCTGGTGACAACAACGAGTACGACTACCAGCATATCCGCAACATTGACAATAAACTGCAAGCTTATACCTATACGTCTGGCTATGAGCTCTTTGAGGGCAGCCAAGGCGGCTTGGATGCCTCCGGCAACCCAACAGCGACAATGGTATCCACAGGTGTGAATGCCGGTGTCGGCATTATCAACTATTGTGGTCACGGCGATACGCAGGAGTGGGTTACCACAGGTTTCAACAACAACAATGTCAACGCATTGACCAATGTGGGTAAGTTGCCGTTCATCCTCTCCGTAGCCTGCGTCAACGGTGAGTACCACTCAGGCACCTGTTTTGCAGAAGCTTGGCTGCGCGCCACCCATAACGGTCAGCCAACAGGTGCTGTCAGCATGATCGGCTCCACAATCAACCAACCGTGGAACTCCCCGATGTGTGCTCAAGATAGAATGATCGACCTGCTGGTCGGCACAACGCCGGGCAGCCAGTATTTCACGTATGGCGGAATTGTATTCAATGGAATGATCCACATGTTGGATGTCTATAACGATGTGGAAGTGTTCCGCACATGGTTGATCTTTGGAGATCCCACCCTGATGATGCACACCGCTGTTCCAGAAATGCTTTCGGTGAACTACAATAACACCTTGCCTGTCGGTATCCCATCCGTAACCTTTTCATCCCCTGTTGCTAATGCTAAAATCGTTTTGACCCGCGATGAGGAAATTGTCTCTGTCGGTCATATCGAAAATGGCACTTGCACCATCAATTTTGAGGAAACTTATCTGCCGACGGATACCCTGCATGTGTTAGTCTCCGCTCCTAACCACCTACCGCACGAAGGCACAATTTCCTTCTTCCCAAACAATGGACCTTATCTCGTTGTCAACAGTCTTTCTCTGACTGAAAGAGAAATGCCTTTCTCCAGCGACAACGAGAATGGACTGGCCGAATATGGCGAAATGTTAGAGGCCATGCCCATAATCGTCAACATTGGTAATCAGACTGCCACCGGAGTTCATGTGCGCGTCACCAGTGACGATCCATTCATTACCATTATAGGTTCCACCGCCGACATTAGTCTCAACCCAATTTCGGCAGATGACACTGTCACTGCGCCCAACGGCTTCATTTTCAAAGTAGACGACCAGGTACCCGCCAACCACAATGCCATCGTTCATTTAGAAGTCTTCTTCAATGGTGACACGGTAGCTTTGAACAAAATCATCCCATTATACGCTCCTTCAATGATGCTGCCAAATCTGCAGATTGAAGATACTGAACTCGGAAACGGCAATCACAGGGCGGATTTTGAAGAAATTTTCGATTGTAAGATCACTATCGCCAATGTCGGTAATATGCCGATTACCGGAGGTGTGCTGTTCTTGGAAAACCCGGGAGACGAACTGACACTTCCGTTTGACTCCATGCCCATCCCTCCCGTGAACGCCAACGGAGAGGCAGAGGTGTCTTTCACTGTAAGCGTTAAAGATACCATTCAAGAGCCAACCATCGCTTATATCAAAGCCATTTTATACGTCAACTATTATCGCGTGTCCGCCTATTTCCCCATCAAAATCGGTTCCATAACTGAAGATTGGGAGTCTGGCGACTTTTATAACATGAATTGGATTAACAGTTCTTCTGTTCCATGGACCATCAGCACGCAGAATCCCTACGAGGGAACCTATTGTGCGAAATCCGGCAGCATCGGCAATAACACTTCCACTATATTGCGCATCACAAACGTCGCCACGGTCTCTGACTCCATCTCTTTCTATTATAAAGTATCGAGTGAAGAGAATTACGACAAGTTGACGTTCAAGATTGACGGTCAGACGAAAGATGAATGGAGCGGAAACGTCAATTGGACCCGCGCCGCCTATCCGGTATCCGTCGGTTCACACACATACCAATGGACCTACTCCAAAGACTACTATGGCACCGGCGGCCAAGACTGCGCCCTCGTCGACTTTATTTCCTTCCCCTGTGGAAATTTAAACACTCCCGTAAGCGTTGAAACGTTCACTCAGCAAGCAAACATCCAGATTTGGCCGAATCCGACCACAAACTTCATCCATGTGAAAACCGTCGGAGAAGAACAAGGATACACCTACCAACTCTATGACCTCAACGGCAGACTCCTGCAGGGCGGCCGGCTGACAGAGAACGACAACATAATTAACGTTAGCGACTATACGGCAGGCACGTACATCCTGCGTGTGGAAGATACGCAACATCGCATGCAAACGGCGAAAATCGTTAAACAATAGGGCTTCTTCTTGCCCGGTTTACCCTATAGAAACGACATGAGTGAGAAGAGACCTTTAATTTTGATTGTCAACGACGACGGTTATGCGGCCAAAGGTTTGGAAGCGATGGTGGAGATTGCCAAGCCGTTGGGCGAGATTGCGGTGGTGGTTCCCGACAGGACTCGTTCCGGTATGGGTCACGCCATCACGATGAATGAGCCGCTACGTCTGACCAATTACAAAAACGAAGACGGGGTGGCCTACTATAAGACCAATGGAACGCCTGTGGACTGTGTAAAATTGGGCGAGAAAGTGGTCTTGCGTGACCGTGAAATCGATTTGGTGCTGTCAGGAATTAACCACGGATCCAACTCCTCGGTCAGCCTGATTTACTCCGGCACGATGGCGGCCGCCATCGAAGCTTCTTTTGACAATATTCCCTCCGTAGGTCTCTCCCTGCTTGACTACAGTGCCGACGCCGACTTCACCGCCGCCGTTCACTTCGGTCGCCCGATTGTAGAAAAGGTGCTGAAAGAGGGTCTTCCGCCGCATATCTGCCTGAATGTCAACTTTCCAAATGTTCCTATTGCAGAGATCAAAGGCATTCGGATTACACGGCAGTGCCAAGCCACCTGGCATGAGGATTTGCAAGAGCGCACCGACCCCTACGGCCGGAAATACTACTGGCTGACTGGTTGGCTTGAGCGACTGGAACAAGAAGAAGACACCTGCGAGTGGGCGCTGCAACACAACTACATCTCCATACAACCTGTTCAGTACGACCTTACCGCACACCAATATATCAAATCACTTAAATTTCTGGAATTATGATGGAAAAACTTAGAAGAGACTCATACGCCGTAGGCATTATTGAAGGAATTGTCATCCCCGTGGTATTGTTCGGCATTATCTACGGCATTTTTGCACTGATTTTGAGAAGCAACCCACAGATGCTTGTCAACAATCCCAATTTGGTGAAAACCCTTATTCCAAAGTTCATCCTTATCGCCATGATTCCCAACCTGTTCCTTCTACGCTACTATTTATTGAAACTGAAATTCGACAAAACGGGCCGCGGCATCATCATTGCCACTTTCGCCTGTGCTATCGCTTTTTTGGCGGCACAGTTTTTATTGTAATGTAAGGTATACGATGTGGGCGTATGCAATAAGCCCCTATGGATTATAAACGCAAAGAGAGGCGCGGAATCCCGTGCCTCTCTTTTTTGTTGTTAGACAAAAACTTTCGGACTACTCCAGGCTGATGGCCTCGCACGGACAAACGTCAGCGCAAGCTCCGCACTCGATGCAGAGATCAGGGTTGATGGAATAAGCCGCGCCCTCGGAGATAGCCTCTTGGGGGCATTCGCCGATGCAGGTTCCGCAAGCGGCGCAAAGATCTTCACTAATTTTGTATGCCATAATACTTTTGGGTTGTTGATTGAGCGGCAAAAATACACTTTTTATGGATTGTTGCACACTCGGTGAAAAATTTTATTAATAGGTTCCGGTTCATTGTTTCAAGGCGATAGATTACCCTAACGGACAAATGTTTAACATGCTCGAAAAATCCGTATTTTTGCCGCCAGTTTATAATTAAATCCTTGATGATGAAGAACAACAGACTATATGTTTTCGCCTTGACGATAGTGGCCACCATGGGCGGCTTATTGTTCGGTTATGACACAGCGGTGATTTCCGGCACGGTAGAGTCGCTACGAGTATTTTTCATCGAACCTCAGGGGCTTCCTGATGTCCAAGCCCATGCTTTGGAAGGCTTTGTGGTGAGCAGTGCTCTCATCGGCTGTATCATCGGCGCTTGTCTTGCGGGCTGGTTATCGCAGAAACTGGGCCGAAAACCATCGCTGATGATTGCCGCCGTACTGTTCCTGCTCTCCGCCATCCGTTCAGCCTGGCCGGAGATTTTCTGGGGGATGCCCGGCGACGGTGACTACCATTTCATCAACCACTTCGTCTTCTACCGCATCAGCGGCGGTGTGGGCGTGGGAATCGCATCCATGCTCTCCCCGATGTATATTGCCGAAATCGCACCCGCCAACCGGCGCGGAACATTGGTCTCCCTCAACCAATTCGCCATCATCCTCGGCATGCTTATCATCTACTTCGTGAATTATAACATCGCCCGGCGCGGCGACGCGGAATGGCTCCACACCATCGGCTGGCGACAAATGTTTGCCTCTGAGATGATTCCCGCCGGACTTTTCCTCATCGCACTCTTCTTCGTGCCGGAGACGCCCCGATACCTCGTCATGCGCGGGCGCGAGGAAAAAGCCCTCGCCGTGTTGCGTAAAATCGCCGGCGACAATGCTGATCGGGAAATGACCGCCATCCGTGAAAGCTTGAACGAAAAGGCTCAGTCTATGCGGCCGTTTTACACTTTTGTGCTCACCTGGGTCATCCTGTTTGTGGCCGGCTTCGTCATCCTGAAGTTGTGTAATGTCAACAGCGCGTTTGAAATATCACTGCTCATCAGCTTCCTAATATCGCTGATTTTCCCCTTGCGCACCTACGGCCGCGCCATCATCCTGGTAGGCGTGCTGTTGGCCTCGCTGCAGCAGTTCATCGGCATCAACGTGGTACTTTACTACGCGCCAGAAATCTTCAAGACGATGGGCGCGGCCACCGATACGGCTCTGATGCAGCAGATTATTGTCGGGGCGGTGAACCTCTCTTTCACCATCCTCGCTATCCTGACGGTCGACAAGTTCGGCCGCCGTCCGCTGATGATCATCGGCGCCTTGGTGATGGCCCTCTCCATGTTCATCCTCGGTACCACATTCTACATTCACAATGTAGGCATCGGTTCGCTCATCTGCATGTTGGTCTATACAGCGGGTTTTGCCATGTCGTGGGGACCCGTTTGCTGGGTGCTGCTTTCGGAAATCTTCCCCAACTCCATCCGCTCCATGGTGATGAGTGTAGCCGTGGCCTCGCAGTGGATTTCTAATTTTCTGGTTTCCTGGACGTTCCCGATGCTTGACAAAAACGAGACACTCACCGCGATGTTCAACCACGGCTTCTCCTATTGGATTTACGGATTGATGGGAGTGCTTGCGGCGCTATTCATCTGGAAGATGGTGCCGGAGACGACTGGGAAGTCGTTGGAGGAGATGGAGGGGTATTGGAAAAAGAGAGGTTAAGGGTTAAGGGTTAAGGGTTATGGGTTAAGGATAATGGGTTATGGGAAATGAGAAATCATTACCTATTAACGTCCGTACATTTCTGACATTGAACGGGTGGTTTGACGCATGAAATTGACGGCGCTGGCGGGCGACAGGAGACGGACTCCTGCACCAAATGACAATATCTGCGCGTAAAACTCCGGATTCAACAACACTTGGACTTGGAAGATGACTTTTCCGGTGTCCTCGTCGCGTTCCAACACCATTTGCGAGGGATGCAACGGTTTAGTCTCGATGTAGGGGGCTTGACTGCCGTCCGCTTCGAAACGTACCGTGGCCAATGGAGTTTTACGGGTTTTGGTCACGCCAATCACATCCTTGAAATAGGTCTGGGAATCGAAACGGTTGCAGACCATAAACGATTCTTTTTCAGCTAATTCTATACCCTTGATGCGGTCTAAAGCCATCGTCAGGAGTTTGTGGTCTCGGTGACGCATTGCCATGAGGAACCATCGGTTGCGATACTCTTTCAGGAGATAGGGCGAAACTGTCCAACGGCGGGATTCCGTGGAGGTAAAAGACTGATACTGAATCGTTATCGCCTGTTTTTGCGCGATGTGATTGTAGAGCGGGTTCAGGAATTTCAGCCCCCGGAGGTTGCTGTTTCGTTCAAAATCCACGATGGGTGCCCGTTGCGATTTCGAGACCGCCAACTGGTCCTGCAACCGGTTCACCACATCGCTGATCTCGGTGAAGAAGTCGAAATCCTGGAATTGCCGCAACATGCCCACCGCCTCGGTCATCAAATCGTAGTCCTGCTGCGAAAGCGGAAGGTTCGTAATCGAATAGTCGGGGTCGGAATAGCGGTAATATCTCCGTTCATAGACTTCAATCGGGGCGTTGTAGCCGTAACGGTCGCTGCGCATCATCTGCAAGTCCAACTGCACCGTCCGCTTCGAGATGTTCCCAATTCCCTCGTAATCGTACAATGCTTCGGAACAGGCATCCACCAACATCTCCAATGTCCACCTCCGAAATCGGTTCCGCAAGCAGTTGTCAATCGTTTTGTATCGGATCAAAGCATTTTTATTCGATGGCATATTGTTGATATTCAGATTGTTGTAATATTCAAACTTTCTCTATGAAACTTTTTGCAAAAATAATTTTTTACTACGCAAAATGATTGCGTAGTAGCATTTTATTTTTGCCGCCGAATTCAACGAAGACGTTTTCGAATGAAACTCACACTGTATTGTGTTGTTTATCAGTAAATTAAAAGATTATGAAAGAATTTATGATTCAAGAGACCCCTGTGAAAATGTGGGCGAACGTTTGTGACGCGAAAGCTTGGCGTGAAATCACCAACCTCTGTACTCTGCCCTTCCTGTTCCACCATTTGGCGTTGATGCCGGATGTTCACGGCGGTATCGGGATGCCCATCGGGGCGGTGTTGGCCACCAAGGGCGTGGTCATCCCCAACGCGGTGGGGGTGGATATCGGCTGCGGGATGTGCGCCGTGAAAAGCAACCTGCGTGCCGAGGAGCTGACACCAGAAATCCTGCGAAAAGTCATCATGCGCGGCATCCGCAAACGCATCCCGTTGGGTATGGAACACCACAAAACCGCACAGGACGAAGCGCTGATGCCGCAAGGATTCGACATCGACAGCATGACCGTGGTGAAACGCCAGTATGCGGCGGCCACGAAGCAAATCGGAACGTTGGGAGGCGGCAACCATTTTATTGAAATTCAGAAAGATACGGATGGATATGTCTGGGTGATGCTTCACTCCGGCTCCCGAAATTTGGGCAAGCAGGTGTGCGATTACTACAACGACATAGCCAAACGGCTGAACGAGCGATGGTTTTCGTCCGTGAACTCGGAATTGAATCTGTCGTTCCTGCCGCTTCACACCCCCGAATATCATCAGTACTGGGCAGAGATGGAATACTGTGTGGCGTTTGCTTTGGCCAACCGTTCGCTGATGATGCAGTGGATCATGGAGGTGTTTTCGGAGGCGTTCCCCGACGTGCAATTCGAGCCGATGATCAACATCGCGCACAACTATGCGGCTTGGGAGAACCACTTCGACAGCAACGTGATAGTGCATCGCAAGGGAGCCACCCGCGCCCGTGCGGGCGAAACCGGCATTATTCCGGGCTCGCAAGGCACATGTTCCTACATTGTGGAAGGCTTGGGCAATCCTGACAGCTTCCTGAGCTGCTCGCACGGCGCCGGACGTGTGATGAGCCGCACGGAAGCGATGAACACCATTGATCTGGAGGCGGAAATCGCCCTGCTCGATTCGCAGAACATCGTACACGGCATCCGCACGCGCAGCGACCTCGACGAGGCGCCGTCGGCGTACAAAAACATCGACGAGGTCATTGCGCAGGAATCGGATTTGGTGAAAGTGGTGACGAAACTGCACCCAATGGCGGTCATCAAAGGGTGAGGGGCGGTGTGATTGAGACGTGGGGACGCGAAAATTCGTGTCTCTGCGTTTGTATAAGGAAAAAGAGTATTTTTGCGCAGACAATTACAAGCTGTTATGAGCCCTGAAATGTTAGAGACCATCCGCGAATACTTCAAGACCCAGCCGGTATTGAAGGCATGGCTGTTCGGCTCGTTCGCCCGCGGCGAGGAGACGCCCTTGAGCGATGTGGATTTGCTTGTACAATACGACGAGGGAGGGGTTAGTTTGTTGAAACACGCCTCCATGATATGTGAACTGGAGAATATTCTTGACCGTCCTGTAGACATCGTAGAAGACGGCACGCTACGCCCTCGGATAGCAGAAAGTGTCAACCTAGATAAAAGAATGATTTATGAGAGAATACGTTAGAGATCACGAACGACTGGAACACATGGTGGAGGCCATCGACCGTATCCTGACTTTCGCCGACGGAAAGCTATGGATGAATTAGAGGCTGACAACCTGAAATACTACGGAATTGTCAAGAACATTGAAATCATAGGCGAGGCCGCTTATAAACTGACACAGGCTTTTTGCAGACAGCACCCTGAAACACCGTGGAAATTCATCACTCGGATGAGACATGTTTTGGTGCACGATTATTACCAAATTAACCCGCAGGAGGTATGGAAAGTCATCAATGAAGATCTACGGCCACTCCGCGAGCAAGTAGCTCACTACATATCTGATACTGACTGGGAAGCCTGGGAAAAGAATGAAGCTGTTATTGTCGAAACCACCACCACCAAAAATCTTGAACAAACCGCTCGACGCATGAGAGCCAAAGGATTTGCCATGTCGGATATTACCGATATTACAGGCCTTTCAGAAGATGAGATTGAGAAATTGTAAAGCATAAATAGACGGGACTGCGGGAACGATTTACAATAGGGTGAATTTCAACAAGTACAAACATAAAAGAACAAATAATGAAAAAGATTACCCTTGTTTCCCTTTTCCTGCTGTTGATATGTTGTTGAGATGATCAAGGATCTATTGAAATAAAACAAGAATCTCCGTGTATCACACGTATTTGCACGTATAAGAAAAAACGGGTGTCGGCATTGGCCAACATCCGTTTTTTATATGCCCGTGGTGTAAGGGCGAATAATTATTCGCCCCTACCCTTCTTCTTCATCCAAAAATACATTCCCCAATAGGCCAACGTCACGCCCAGCGTGATGCCCAGCACCATCGGGAACCGGTCTTTCAGACTGGAGAAGGTGATGGGTATCAGCAAGGCTGCCAACAAGATAAAGTAGCGCAGTACCGCTTTCATACTATTTCAGTTTCGCCAATTGCTCCTTGATGATGCGGATTTTCTCCTCCGCGTCGGCCTGTTTCTTGCGCTCCATTTCGACCACCTTCTGCGGGGCGTTGTTCACGAAACTGGCGTTCGACAGTTTCTTCAGCACGCCCTGCAGGAATCCTTCGGCATATTTCAGGTCGGCCTCCAACTTCTTGATTTCCTCGGAAGCATCGACCAAACCGGTCAACGGGACGGAGTATTGGATGTTGTTCTCGATGAACGTGGCGCCATCGACCTCCTCGCCGGCCACATAATCCACGCTCTCCAAGTTGCAAAGCTTGGCGATGACGGAATCCGTGGCGGGATTGGCAACTTCGGGCTTGGCATAAACGCGCAGCTTCAACAGATGCTTCTGCGCGATGTTCTTCTCCGTGCGGATGCGGCGCACCTGCTCGATCACCTTGCGGGCGGCAGCGAAATCGTCCAGCACTTTCTGATCCATTTCGTCATCCAACACCGGCATCTGGGTCATCATAATCGACTCTTTCTCACCTCTTTCGCGCATCGTCTGCCACAACTCTTCGGTGATGAACGGCATGAACGGATGCAGGAATTGCATCAGCATCTCGAAAATGTCGATGATGTCGCAGTAGGTCTTGCCGTCGATGGGCTGCTGGAAGCCCGGCTTCACCACTTCGAGGAAGCAGGAACAGAAGTCGTCCCAAATGAGCTTGTAGATGATCATCAGCGCCTCGGAGATGCGATAACGTTGGACGTGCCACTGCATGCCGTGGAACACTTCGGTCAAACGCTCGTGCATCCACTTGATGGCGGTTTCGGTGTGCAGCGGCTGCGGCAGGTTGTCATCGACTTCCCAACCTCTCACCAAACGGAAGGCGTTCCACAGCTTGTTGCTGAAGTTACGGCCCTGTTCGCAGAGAGATTCGTCGAACAGCAGGTCGTTGCCGGCAGGAGAGCTGAGCAACATGCCGAAACGGACGCCGTCGGCACCGTATTTCTCCATCAACATGATGGGATCGGGGGAGTTACCGAGCTGCTTTGACATCTTACGATGCAGCTTATCACGCACAGTACCCGTGAAATAAACATCCTTGAACGGAATCTGGCCGCGCCATTCCAGACCAGCCATGATCATACGTGCCACCCAGAAGAAGATGATGTCGGGAGCGGTGATCAACACAGCCGTCGGATAGTAGTATTTGATTTCCGCATTGTCGGGATTGCGGATGCCATCGAACACGGAAATCGGCCACAACCAAGAGGAGAACCAAGTGTCCATGACATCTTCGTCCTGTTTCAAGTCGTTGGCGGTCAGGTTCAGTTCGGGGAACTTCTGACGGGCGATGTTCAAGGCTTCGTCGGCATTGTGCGCCACCACAAACTCGTGGTTCGGCAGGTACCAAGCCGGGATGCGGTGTCCCCACCACAGCTGGCGGCTGATGCACCAGTCTTTGATGTTCTCCATCCAATGGGCGTACGTGTTTTTGAACTTCTCAGGATGGAACTTGATGTCGCCGTTCATGACCGCATCGAGGGCGGGTTTTGCCAGCTCACCCATCTTGCAGAACCACTGCAAGGAGAGTTTCGGCTCAATGACCTCGTTAGTACGCTCCGAAAAACCGACTTTGTTGGTGTAATCCTCAATCTTGACGAGGTTTCCGGCCTCTTCCAACATCGGGATGATAGCCTTGCGCGCCTCGAAACGGTCCACGCCCACGAGGAACTGCGCGTTCTCGTTCAGCGTACCGTTGTCGTTGAAGATGTTGATGGTCTCCAAATGGTGCTTAATGCCGAGGTTATAGTCGTTGATGTCGTGCGCCGGCGTGATTTTCAACGCGCCGGTACCGAACTCGCGCTCCACATACTCGTCGTAAATCAAAGGAATAGAACGGTTTACGAGCGGAACGATGGCGCGTTTGCCTTTGTACTTGGCATAACGCTCGTCCTCGGGATGCATACAGATGGCCGTATCGCCGAGGATGGTCTCGGGACGGGTGGTGGCGATGGTGATGTACTCATTCTCCTCACCCTCAATCTGATAGCGGACATAGTAGAGCTTGGATTGCAGCTCCTTGTAGATGACCTCCTCGTCGGAAACGGCGGTGAGCGCCTTCGGGTCCCAGTTGACCATGCGCACGCCGCGGTAAATCTTGCCCTTGTTGTAAAGGTCCACAAACACATCAATCACAGCCTCCGACATCTCGGGGTCCATGGTGAATTTGGTGCGTTCCCAGTCGCAGGAAGCACCCAATTTGCGGAGCTGTTTCAGGATGATGCCGCCGTATTTCTCCTTCCATTCCCAAGCGTGCTTCAGGAACTCCTCACGCGTAAGATCCTTCTTGTCAATGCCTTGCTCCTTAAGATAGGCTACCACCTTGGCTTCCGTGGCGATGGAGGCGTGGTCGGTGCCGGGCACCCACACGGCGTTGAAGCCCTTCATGCGGGCGCGACGGATCATCACATCCTGCAGCGTGTTGTTGAGCATGTGGCCCATGTGCAGCACGCCGGTCACGTTCGGCGGCGGAATCACGATAGAGTAAGCCTTCCGGCTGTCGGGCTCGGAATGGAAGAAATGATTGTCCATCCAGAACTTATACCATTTGTCCTCCACCGCAATCGGGTCGTATTTGGTGTTAATTTCTGTAGCCATATCTGTTGATAATTAGGTATTTAACTGAATTTTTAGGTCTTTTTTTGATAAGCGGCAAAGATAGTATTTTTTTGGGTTACACGATTACATGGCGTTCCGTTGCGACGGTTTTGGCAAGGTATTCTGTCGCTCTTCTGTCGCTCTTCTGTCGGAGCACTGTCGCTCAACGCCGAACGAGAACCTTGGCTATAGCGTATCTCTACCGAAAGAAATGCCTTTCACTACTATGGCATCCGGCCTCCATGAAGGAGATGTATTCTAAGAAAACTTCGTCCTTGTTGTCCGGAAACGTAAATCCAAACGGTGCCGCTATCTTTGCAATCTGTTGTAAATTATTGTATTCCAAGATATTCTCTGTTTCCGCCACGAAGTTGTGCGGTACCTTCGCGGTGTCGGTGTAGGTGCCGGAAACCTCCTCGGGAAGGTTGGCGGGCAGAATGACATCGAAAGCATCAGCATTCTCCGGTAAGTAGGCCGTATGCAGCATTGCAAAATCCGCTTTATCCACTTGATTGACAACATCTTGCGGAAGATCAGCATTCAGCGCGTTCCAGAGCAGCACGTTGCGGAAACCGGCGCGGTCGAGGGTGGCAGGCACGTCCACGGGTGCGGCGCATACGGGTGTCCCCAACACCGTCTCCATCTTCTGCCGCATCGCGTCGTCCAACGTGTGTCCGCCGGGCGCGACCTGCGGGAACAGGCCCATGTCGTGCAACCCCTGACTGTTCAGCTCGCCCTTGATGGTGAGGAAACCTGTCGCGGGCTTCGACTGGATATCGAGCAACATGCAGAGGTTCTCCAGCTCGTGGTAAGCCGCCTCCGTCAGCCAACGCTCCCAAACGATGAACGCCGGCGTGGAAACCGTCAGCAAATCTTCGACAAACAGCTTTATATCCGTATCTTGCAGGTTGTTCTTCCGCAACAACGCCTCGTAATCATCCGCCAACAACGCCTGTTTATACGGTCCGTAGTTCTTTCCCAAAACCTCGACATAAATGCCCTTCTCTAGATGATGCTGGATCAGATAACGATTGACACTGCGGAAGAAGGCGTAGTAGTTCGTAATATTCAGGGTATCAGGGGTGTTGAACCAATATCGCGGGGTGTCGGGACAGCGGTGCAGGATTTCGAGGACGGCCTTCAACGTTTCCGGGGTTTGTAGAGACGGGGCGCGCCCCGTCTCTACGTCACCATAATCGTTGACGATATGTTTCTCAAAAATGCAATAGTATCTCTCCGACTGGAACAGTTCCGCAAACGGCACGATGTCGTTCTTGTCGGCGAAGAAATCGGTGCCGCGACGGTAGTAGTCGAATGAACCCAACGCATTGGTGTTCAACACGGTACGAGCCAATCGTTGCAGCAGATAGAGCGTTTCGTTGGAATAGCTGCCGGAGCTCATCACCAACGTCTGATTCTCTTCCGCTGTCTGCACTTTTTCGGCGACATATTGAAACGCCTCTTCAAACGAGACCTCCGTCAAACGCCCGTTTTTTTGGATATATGGTTTCGTAATTCGTTGATTCATCATTGATTTCTCCTTCATTCGTCATTCAATCCCAAGACCCATCTACGCCTTACCCTACTAACTTCCCTGTTCCCTATTGCCTTTTGCCTATTGCCTATTCCCTTTTGCCTTTTGCCTATTGCCTTTTGCCTATTCCCTTTTGCCTTTACTCCTGCGTCAACTTGTGGAAAAGTCGCTCCATGCCGAGGGCGTCAAGGTCGGCGGCGGTTTTGAGTCCGACCTTTTCGGCGAGGAGATGGAGGTCCTTGGTCAGGGTGTCGGCCACGAGTTTTCCCTTGTTGATGATGATGACGTGGTCGCACATCGCCTGCACCTCCTGCATGATATGGGTGGAGAGGAGCACCGTGCGGTTTTTGCCGTAGGAACGTATAAGTTCCCGAATCTCAATCAGTTGGTTCGGGTCGAGACCGGTGGTCGGCTCGTCCAAAATCAGCACTTCGGGATCGTGGATGAGCGCCTGCGCGATGCCGACACGTTGTTTGTAGCCTCGCGACAACGCCCCGATTTTTTTATGTTGCTCGGGAGTGAGGCCTGTCCGTTCAATTACCTCATCCACAGCTTTTTTCTTGTCTTTCAGATGGAAAACGCCAGCCACAAACTCCAAGAACTCCCGCACATACATGTCGTAATAGAGCGGGTTGGCCTCGGAAAGATAGCCAATCAGCTGCCGCAATTTCAGGGAATCCTTCCAGATGTCGAGGCCGCAGACCGTGACATCTCCCTCCGTTGGCGGAATCAGTCCGGTGATGATTTTCATCATCGTGGTCTTACCGGCGCCGTTCGGTCCCAAAAAACCGACAATCTCGCCTTTTTTCGCTTCAAAACTGACTTTGTTGAGGGCGTATTGCTCCCCGAAAACCTTGGTAACGTTGTTGACTATAATCGACATCTCTTCTTTTTTCAATAAGGCGCAAAAATACGCTTTTTTTCAAGACAAATGTAGAGACGTTGCGCGCAACGTCTCTACAAGGGATATTTCAAGAAAACTTAAGATAAATTAGTATTCGTAATAACGGACAAAATAAGGATTACTACTACCTTCCGCAACAGCAGTCACCTTCACAGGATATTTTCCGTCGTATTCGTAGGTGTAATCCGTGGCTATGCTATAGTTATATTCCATTTCCTCTCCGTCACTATAGTTATAGACAGCCGTCAGTACATTTCCAGTGTTCGTGTAGGTGAAAGACTCGTCGTCCCACAACCCTATTACACAATCAAACCAAAAAGAAGCCCAGCCTTTCAGCGGGTTGATTTTATTATCGTAAGTGAAAGAGGCATCCATTGTTTCTCCGGGATAATCTTCAACGTATGCAAAAATACGACTGACATTCTTGCCTTCCCACGTCAATTCAAGGATGAGTTTTTCATCCCCTTTCTGCTGCGAGTGCAACTTCTGCAGTTGTTTTCCCAATACGTCACCAGCTTGTGGTATCAATCTTGCCATCGGATTGAGTTTTTTCTCGTGACCGCTTTTGAACAAAAGAGATTCATAAACCACCCATTCAATCCTAGACAACTTGTCGTTGGCATAAATCATGTTGTAAGACTCCTCCAAGTCGCCGTCCCAACTATAGTTGATGGTTTTGATTCTATCGTTCTCATATACGAAATCAAGCGTTTCATCGTCCTCCGTGATTCGTACGATACGGTTTTCACTATCATACGAATAAATGTCTGAACCACTTACAGTTCCGTTATAATAATAATCTATGCTGGAAAGGGTTTTATCATTCCAATTCCACACTTGGTCCAGCACTTTTTCACCATTATTCTCGTGATAAATCTTCTGGATTTTCTTTTTCGGGTTATAAACTCCGGGTTTCTCCTTCTCGCAGGAGGTCAGGGCGGCGCATAACACAGCGCATAAACTTAAAATCAAAACCTTCTTCATAATCATGTTTTTTATACGTTTATACTTATATGACGCAAAATAACGAAAAGGTTACAAAAAAATTGTGGAAAAAAACGATGATAGAAAAAACACTATGCACATGGGTGTAGAGATGTTGTGCGTGTTGTAGAGACGCAAAATTTTGCGTCTCTACCGGGTTTTCAGCCATTTCTTCGCCTTGCCGCCCTTGGCCTTGGTCAGGCGGACGGTGGAAAGCGCATGGTTGTCGATGACGTTCTGGTGGATCTGGAAGAAATATTTGCCTTTGGGGGCGGTGGTGAGCTCGGAACAGATCTCCTTGGCGTACAGTTTGTATAACGCCTGATCCTTCACCACGTACTCTTTCCGGGTCTTCTTCACCCACACCGAAGTCCTGTTGGAGGAAATATGGTAGCGGAGCTCCTCTTTCACAGGGATGGAAAATCCGTAGCGGTAAGGCTGCGACATCCGCAGGTTCACATCTTGCAGCAGGGCTGTGTTGAATGCATTATCTGTCTGATTACCATTGATATACATCTCCACAACGCCATTGGTGTCCAAGGAGACCACAAACGTGATGTCCGACTCGATGGGTTGCGGATTTTGGCAAGCGGTGGTGTTGAGCAGCTGGAACAGGTAATCGTCCATCACTACATATTCCTCAGGGAAAACCGAACGATAGACCAGTGAATTGTTCCGCTCCGCATCCAAAAAATCGGTGATGGAATCGACCTTCTGGACAAATGCTTCGGGGAAATTGTACTTTTTCCACTTATATCCATAGCTTTCGGCCTGTTCCACCCAATCGTAGTACATTTTACGAGCTTTCCCGTAGTCTCCCTCCATGTTGAGGAGCTCAATCTGGCAGAGCGACTTGCAGAGGTCGGCGGTCTGTTGTACCATCTGGAGGCGGGATTTCAGGGAGTCGGTTTGCGGAATATCAAGAGACTCATAACCAGCATATTCCAGTGCGTCAGCATAGTACTTCTGGGCACTCTCGAAATCCTGCATCTCTTCCAGTTGCTGCGCCTGGCTCCAAAGATGATAAAACCTTTGATAGCTCTCCATTTTCAGGATTTTCTGCCGGATCTTGTCCTTCACCACACGGTCGTTGCGACCCGAAGGCACGGCTTGAAGCGCATCAAAGTAGTACTGTTTAGCGACATCGTAAATACCGCTGTTGGCCAGAATTTCCGCCTCAGAGTACAATTCTTGGTAAGCCGACACCGATTTTTGCGCGGAAAGAGACAAGCACAAGCCCATCACAACCAATATAATACAGCTTTCTATCGTTTTTTGCATGCCTCTTTTTTAACTAATAATAGTTAATTTTTTGGGGGCGCAAAAATACACAAAAAAATGATACCTTTGCACGCTCATTCGGGTACACAATACCCGCGTGACATATTTTAGTGTAATAACCTGATCCTAAAGAAGTTCTGATGGAAAAGCGAATCGGCACCATTACGATATTATTGTCAAATAGAGCGGCGGCGGCGCAGGTGAACGAAGTCATCTCCGCCCATTCTGTCATTGTGCTCGCGCGCCAAGGCCTCCCCTTCCACGACCGTCCCGTGGCCGTCATCTCCCTCATCGTCGAAGGCGAAGTGGACGAGATTAACAGTCTTTCGGGACAGCTCGGCAAGATTGAGAATGTTACGGCGAAAGCCGTTGTGACGAAGCTAGTTAGCAGTTAGTAGTTAGCAGTTAGCAGTTGTGCCGAAGCTTTATGCTTGAAAAGATGATTCATTGAGCAGCCTCGAAGAGGCAAAACGCACGAAGTGCAATTAACCCCACATAAGGCGAAGCCGCAATGTGGGGTCAATACAGTCGAAACAATAACAATCAAACTAAGAAATATGCAATTTAACCCCGAAAAATGCCGCATTCCCGATGAAATCGGGAGACCCTTTATCGACCCGGAAGAGATCTGGGATTTTATCAACAAGACCGAAAGCACGCCCGAGCGGGTGCGCGAGATCATCGCCAAGTCGCTGAACAAGAACCGTTTGACGATGGAAGAGACGGCCGTCTTGATTAACACCACCGACCCTGTGCTGGTGGAGGAGATCAAGGAAGGCGCGCGCACGCTGAAGCGCAACGTCTATGGCAACCGCATCGTCCTGTTCGCGCCGCTCTACGTGGGCAACTACTGCGTGAACAACTGCAAATACTGCGGTTTTCGTTCCTCCAACAAGGAGCAGGTGCGCACCACGCTGACGGACGAGGAGTTCGTGCATAACATTGAGGCGCTGGAAGATGACGGCCAGAAACGACTGATCCTCGTCTATGGCGAGTCGCCGAAATATTCGCCCGAGTTCATCGCGCACACCACGAAGTTGGCCTACTCCGTACATAAGGGCAACGGCTCCATCCGCCGTGTCAACATCAACGCCGCCCCGTTGGATGTGGAGGGTTTCCGCATCGTGAAGGAGGCCGGCATCGGCACTTACCAGATTTTCCAGGAGACCTACCATCCCGAGGCTTACAGCTGGTACCACCCCGCCAACACCATCAAGGGCGACTTCAACTGGCGCTTGACCTCCATGGACCGCGCCCAGCAGGCCGGCATCGACGACAACGGTCTCGGCATCCTCTTCGGTCTCTACGACTGGCGTTTCGAGGTGCTGGCCATGATCCGTCACACCAACCACCTGGAGGCCTGCTTCAACGTGGGACCGCACACCATCTCCTTCCCGCGCATCAAGGACGCTTCCGGCTTGGACATCGACAAGAAATACTTCGTGGATGACGACACCTTCGAGAAGATCATCGCCATCTTCCGCTTGGCCGTGCCCTATACGGGCTTGATTCTCACCGCCCGCGAGACGCCCGAGTTCCGCGTCAAGGCCATCCAATACGGCATTTCGCAGATCGACGGCGGCACCAACCTGCAAATCGGTGACTACAAATACCACCACGAGGAGACCGAGAAGAACAGCGACAAGGTGGAGGACCAGAACCTGCACCGCGAGCAGTTCAAGATTGGTGACGACCGCACCTTGGGCGACATCATCGAGGAGTTGCTGGACAACAACTTCATCCCGAGTTTCTGCACGGCATGTTACCGCTTGGGCCGCACCGGCGAACACTTCATGGAATTCAGCGTGCCCGGCTTCATCAAGCGTTACTGCACTCCCAACGCCATCCTCACGTTGTCGGAGTATTTAGTGGATTATGCCACACCCGAGGTGGCTGCCAAAGGCTGGAAGGTCATCGAGAACAACATCGTGAACGTCGATGAGAAATTCCGCGACGAGCTGCTGAAGCGCATCGAGCGCATCAAGGCCGGCGAACGCGACCTCTATTTCTAAGAAAACATTTCATTTTTTCCATACAAACCTTGTAGGGCTGCCGCAATGCGACAGCCCTACATATTTGTAATTTGTGTACATTTGCACCCGTATTTTGAGAATATCAAAAATTTTAATAATCAATACGTTACAGAAATGAAACAGTTAATTGAATGCGTTCCCAACTTCAGTGAGGGAAGAAATCCTGAAATAATCGAACAGGTGGCCGATGTCATCCGTCAGGCGGAAGGTGTGACCCTTCTGGATGTGGATCCCGGTGCCACGACCAACCGCACGGTCGTGACGTTTGTGGGCGAGCCGAACTATGTGGTCGATGCCGCCGTGAAGCTCATCGCCAAGTGCCAAGAGCTGATCGACATGCGCAACCACCATGGCGACCACCCGCGCTTCGGCGCCACGGATGTGTGTCCGCTCGTGCCCATCGCCAACATCACGATGGAGGAGACGGTGGAATATGCCCGCAAATTGGCCGAGCGTGTCGGCAAGGAGCTGAACATTCCGGTGTTCTGCTACGAGAATGCCGCGTTCAAGCCTGAACGCCGCAACCTCGCTAACTGCCGTGCCGGCGAGTACGAAGCCCTGAAGGAGCGTATCACCTCCAAAGAGTGGAAGCCCGACTTCGGTCCCAACAAGTTCACGGAGAGCGTCGCCAAGAGCGGTGCCACGGCCGTGGGCGCCCGCGACTTCCTCATCGCCGTCAACTACAACCTCAACACCACCTCCACGCGCCGCGCCAACGCCATCGCCTTCGACGTGCGCGAAAAGGGCCGTCCGAAACGCGAGGGCAACAAGATCACCGGCAAGAAAGTGCTGGATGAGAACGGCAACGTGGTGATGCTGCCCGGCACGCTGAAAGGCACCAAGGCCATCGGCTGGTATATCGAGGAATACGGCATCGCGCAGGTTTCCATGAACATCACCGACATCAACGCCACCCCGCTGCACGTCGCCTTCGACGAAGTGACCGCCAAGGCTGCCAAGCGCGGTATCCGCGTCACCGGTGCGGAAATCGTGGGCCTTATCCCCAAAAAAGTGCTCATCCAAGCAGGTAAATACTATCTTGCCAAACAGAAACGCTCTCTCGGTATCGACGAGAAAGAGATGGTGAAGATCGCTGTGAAATCCATGGGCTTGGACGACCTCAAACCGTTCAACCCCGAGGAAAAAGTTATCGAGTATCTCCTTGAGAAAGAGGACACTACGCCGAAGTTGGTCAACATGACCTGCACCGGTTTCGCCAACGAGACGGCTTCCGAAAGTCCGGCTCCCGGCGGCGGCTCCATCTCTGCCTACATGGGCTCCCTTGGTGCTGCTCTCGGCACGATGGTCGCCAACCTCTCCTCACACAAACCCGGCTGGGACGATCAGTGGGCTTATTTCTCCCAATGGGCGGAAAAAGGTCAGCTGCTGAAAGATCAGCTGCTCGCTCTCGTGGATGAGGACACCAACGCCTTCAACGTGATTATGAACGCTTTCGGCATGCCGAAGGGCACGCCAGAGGAGAAAGAGGCACGTTCCCAGGCCATCCAGGATGCTACGAAATACGCCACCGAAGTGCCGATGCGCACCATCGAGACCTCCTTCAAGGTGTTCGAAATCTGCGAGGCGATGATCAAGAAGGGCAACCCCGCCAGCGTTTCCGATGCCGGCGTCGGCGTGCTCTGCGCCCGCGCAGCTGTCCACGGTGCCTACCTCAACGTCAAAATCAACGCCTCCTCGCTGAAAGACAAGGAGTGGGCCGAGATGATGATCAACAAGGCGCACGACTACGTGGTCAAGGCCGACCAAATCGAACGCCGCCTGATGAAGAAGACGGAGAAGGTGATCGGTTAAACATTGGACTTTCAACCTTGTTCCTCATCGCGGGCGAAGACCCGCGATCTACAACGTTTACGAAAGAGATGCCGGCTCAAGGCCGGCATGAGGAGTGACTGAAACTTGAAACATGAAGATATTAGTGGTCCTTTCCCGCATCCCCTTCCCGTTAGAGAAGGGCGACAAGCTGAGAGCCTACTACCAGATCAGGGAGTTGTCGAAGCAGCACGACCTCTATCTGGTGGCGCTCTACCACCATGCCGTGCCGACGGAGGCGATGCGGGAATTGACCCCTTATTGCCGCGAGGTGCATTTTCTGAAGCAGCATCCTGTGCGCAGCGCCCTCAACATGGTGGGTGCCCTCTTCGTGGGACTCCCCATGCAGTGCGGCTACTTCTACAGTCACCGCAACCACAAACGCATCGACAAAATCATCCAGGAGGTGCAGCCCGACCGAATCTACTGCCAGCTCTTCCGGATGGCGGAGTACGTGCGCCATTGCCGGATTCCGAAAGTGCTTGATTATCAGGATGCTTTCTCCATGGGGATGGAGCGGCGGGCGCAGAAGGCCTTCCCTCTCTTCCGGCCCATCATGCGGATGGAGGCGCATCGCATCGCCCACTACGAAACCGACATCTTCGATGATTTCGAGCACAAGACCATGATTACCGCCTTAGACCGTGATTGCATCCAACATCCTATGAAAGAGGAGATTGTGATAGTTCCCAACGGAGTGGACTTCGCCAAGTTCAGTCACGATGCGGTACCGAAGACCCACGACCTCATCTTTTCTGGAAACATGAACTACCCGCCCAACGTGGACGCGGCCGTCTATCTCGTCAAGGAGGTGCTCCCCGAACTGCGGAAAAACCATCCCGAGGTGCGGCTGATGCTCGCCGGTGCCGACCCCGCCAAGAAGGTCCGCGCCCTGCATAGCGACCACGTCACCGTCACGGGCTGGGTGCCCTCCATGACCGACTGCTACGCCCAGTCGCGCATCTTCATCGCCCCGATGCGCTTGGGTACCGGTCTGCAGAACAAGCTGTTGGAGGCCATGTCGATGCGCCTGCCGTGCGTCACCTCGCCGTTGGCCGCCAAACCGTTAGACCCCGCCGCCAAGGAAGGGGCCGTCGTCGCCTGTAGCACCACCCGTCAATACGTCGATACCCTCGACAAATTGCTTACGGACGAGGAATATTACCGGAATCTCGCGCAAAAAGGGCACGATTTTGTGCACGAACGATACGATTGGGGAAACGCAACACGCCTTTTAAACGAATTGTTTTGATTTCACCCCTGTAGAGACGCGGCGCGCCGCGTCTCTACATCCCACCCCAACCATGTTACCAAAAACCACCCGTTTTCTGCATAAAATGTGTTAACAAATCATAATAATGCATTAAATTGGAAGAAAATGAGGGGAAGGTGGTAAAATTCCACGGAAAAATCGTACTTTTGCCATCTTAAAATTGAGAAGATGGAAAAGAGTGCTGAGACGCCGCTGATGAGGCAGTATAACCAATTCAAGGCCAAACATCCCGACGCCATTTTATTATTCCGGGTGGGCGACTTTTACGAGACTTACGGTTCCGATGCCGTGCGGACCTCCAAGATTTTAGGTATCACACTGACCCGCCACGGGAAGGGCGAGTCGCAGACCGAGCTGGCGGGTTTCCCCCACCACGCCCTCGACACGTACCTGCCGCGTCTTGTGCGTGCCGGTCACCGCGTGGCCATCTGCGAACAGCTCGAAGACCCCAAACTCACCAAAACCCTCGTCAAACGCGGCATCACTGAATTGGTGACGCCCGGTGTCTCCATCAACGACAAGGTGCTCGAACAGCGCGAGAACAACTTCCTCGCCTCCATCCATCTTACGGACAAACAGAGCGGCATTGCCTTCCTCGACATCTCCACCGGCGAGTTCTACGTCGCCGAAGGCAACCCCGAATATCTCGACAAGCTCTTCCAGAACTTCAAGCCCATGGAGTTAGTCATCCAGAAGGGCAAGACACAGGCTTTCAAGGAGAACTTCGGGGAGAAGATGCTGCTTACCCAGCTCGACGACTGGGTCTTCAAGCCCGACTACACCCGCCAGCTTCTCACCAAACACTTCCACACCAGGTCGCTGAAGGGCTTCGGTGTGGAGGACCTGCCGCTCGGCGTTATCGCGGCGGGCGCGGCGTTGCATTACCTGTATGAAACACAGAATCATAAAATCCAGCATATCACCAAGATAAGCCGCATTGAAGAGGACTTGTACGTCTGGCTCGATAAGTTCACTATCCGCAACCTCGAACTGATTCATTCGCCCAACGAGAACGCCGTCACCCTCTTGGATGTGCTCGACGAGACCCAAACCCCGATGGGTTCCCGTATGCTGCGCAAATGGATTCTCATGCCGCTGAAGGAGAAGTCCCTCATTGAGGAACGGCTCGCCATGGTTGAATATCTTATTAATAACCAGGAGTTTACATGTAAACTGACGGATATTTTCAAACAGATGGGCGATTTGGAGCGTATGGTTTCCAAAATCGCGACAGGCAAGATCAACCCACGGGAGGTCTTGCAATTAGCCGTCTCCCTGCGCGCCACCGAACAACTGAAAGCCCTCTGCGAGAAGTCGCAATCCCCTATCCTGAAGGAGATTGCCGACAAGCTGAATCCCTGTGTGAACGTCTGCCAACGCATTGAGAAGGAGATTCGCGAGGATCCGCCGGTGGTGCCGAGCAAGGGCGGCATCTTCCAACGAGGGGTCAACGCCGAATTGGATGAACTCATTGACTTAGCCACTAACAGTCGCGGCATCCTGTCGGAAATCCAGCAGCGGGAGGCGGCCAGAACCGGCATCAACTCGCTGAAAATCGGTTTCAACAACGTCTTCGGCTACTATCTGGAAGTGACCAACACTTACAAATCGAAGGTACCGGAGGAGTGGATCCGCAAGCAGACCCTCACAGGCAGCGAACGTTATATCACTGAAGAACTCAAAGAGTTAGAAACCAAGATTTTAGGAGCACAGGAAAAGATTTTGGAAATCGAGGTGCGACTCTATAACGAACTGGTTATCAGTTTGGCCGACTACATTCCCATCATCCAGAACAACGCCCGTCTCGCCGCCCGCTTGGACGTGCTCAATGCCTTCGCCTACTGCGCTGTGCAGTACCAATATACAAAGCCGACCATCAGCAACTTCCAAAGCATCGACATCAAAGACGGCCGTCACCCCGTGATTGAACGGCAGCTGCCGCCCGAGGAACCCTATATCGCCAACGACATCCACTTGGACACGGACAAGCAGCAGATTATCGTCATCACCGGCCCGAACATGTCGGGTAAGTCGGCCCTGCTGCGGCAGACCGCGCTCATCACGCTGATGGCGCAAATGGGCTGTTACGTGCCCGCCCACGAGTGTACCATCGGCATCGTCGACAAGATCTTCACCCGCGTGGGCGCTTCCGACAACATCTCTACCGGCGAATCTACTTTCATGGTCGAGATGAACGAGACCGCCAACATCCTCAACAACGTCACCAACAGAAGCTTAGTGCTGTTGGACGAAATCGGAAGGGGCACAAGTACTTACGACGGAATTTCCATCGCGTGGTCTATTGCCGAATACCTGCACGAGAACCCGCTCCACCACGCCAAAGTGCTGTTCGCCACGCACTACCACGAGCTCAACGACATGGCCGCGCAGTTCCCCCGCATCAAGAACTACCACGTGTCGGTGAAGGAACTCGACAACAAGGTCTATTTCCTGCGCAAGTTGGAAGAGGGTGGCAGCGAACACAGTTTCGGCATCCACGTGGCCCGCATGGCCGGCATGCCCCCCGCCGTGTTGCGCCGCGCCGAGGAGATTCTCAAACAGCTTGAAGATTCCCGCACCCGCCGCGAAGAAAAGGGCGAGGAGGTGCACATCGAGAAGCCCAAGGACGACAGCTACCAGCTGAGTTTCATCAACTTGGACGACCCGCTGCTGCTTGAAGTCAAGGAGACCATCGTCGGCCTCGACATCAACAGCCTCACGCCCGTGGAGGCGCTGATGAAGTTGAATGAGATACAGGGGTTGTTGACGGGGAAGAAAGGCAATAGGTAGAGACGCAATGCATTGCGTCTCTACAATGATTCGCGTTCACTCTATAGAGACGCACGGCCGTGCGTCTCTACGGAATGGTGTTATTCCCGGACAATTTTCCCGCCGCCGTGAATGGTGACCTTCCCGAGTTTGGAGTTTTCGGTGAGGTAGGCGGTGTCCTGTAACAGTGACTATGATGTTGCCGGCGCCCGCGTGCGTTTACACGGGTTTCTTTGTCTTTTTTCCAAAATGACATAATTATTTCTTTGGATTATTTCACTTTCATACTGATTATTTCTTTGGATATTTTTATTTTTTGTATCTTTGCGCCCTGCGAATTGGGGAATTATGTACTATAAGAGAATCATTGACAATTACTTAAGCGAATGGGCTGCGCGTCCTTCACATAAACCTATCCTGCTGCGGGGTGCTCGTCAGGTGGGGAAATCCACAGCTGTACGGCATTTAGGTGAGCAGTTCAAGTACTTCGTAGAGATTAATCTCGAGAAACAGCCTGACTACAAAGTACTGTTCAGCGAAGACTTGCAGGTGAATCGCATCGTGCCACAGATGTCGGCAATGAGTGGCATTCCCATTGTTCCTGGCGAGACCTTGTTGTTCATTGATGAAATACAGGATTGCCAGGAAGCCATCATGGCGTTGCGATTCTTCAAAGAGGATATGCCCGACCTGCATGTAATTGCCGCCGGGTCGCTGTTGGAATTCGTATTAGATGACATTCCAACTTTCGGTGTGGGTCGCATCCATTCGGTGTATATGTTTCCCATGACTTTCGACGAGTTCCTTTTGGCCAACGGTGAAGGTCTTCTTTTGGAAACCCGCAATCAAGCTTCTGCAATTTCGCCGCTGCCTGATCCTCTGCATAACAAACTGATACAATTGGTGCGCACCTTCATGTTGGTGGGTGGAATGCCTGAATCGGTGGCTAAATGGGTCGAAACCAACGATTTCCTACAGTGTCAAGAGGTACAAGATGACATTTTAACGGGCTATGAAGCGGACTTTCCGAAATACAAAAAGAAAGTTGACCCACAGCTGCTGAGTGCTACCATGAAGAGTGCCGCTGTACAGGCCACCAAGAAGTTCATCTATTCAAGGGTCCCTGGCGACTACAAGACGGCGGAGGTGAAGAAGGCTCTTGATATGCTGACGAAAGCAGGCATCTTGATTCCCGTTACTCACACCGACGCCAATGGGCTCCCCTTGGGCGATGAACGAGATGTTAGCATTCGTAAGATGCTGCTATTAGATACAGGTTTAATGTTACGGCTTCTTAATATGTCTCTAGGTGACATCACGACAATGACCACTCAAATTCTGACAGCATCTGCCACCGACTTGGTAAACAAAGGCTCCGTTGCCGAAATGCTGGCAGGTTTGGAGCTGTTGCATTATCTTTCCCCGAATCTCCACCACGAATTATTCTACTGGATGCGTCAGGCCCGGAATGCTACCGCAGAAGTGGATTATGTGTTGCCGCATAATATGCAAGTACTGCCTGTTGAGGTGAAAGCTGGTGTGCAGGGTGGAATGAAGAGTTTGTGGGACTTTATGCGTGACAAGAATTTAACGCAAGCTGTCCGTTGTTCCTTAGAAAATTTCGGTCAGTTCGATTATGTAGATTCAAAAAACGGAAACACTATTCGCCACGTGACGATTATCCCTTTATATGCTGTATCGCAATTGTAGAGACGGGGCGCGCCCCGTCTCTACTCGCAAGAGAACAACGTTACTCTTTAATGATTTTCCCACCGCCGTGAATGGTGACCTTCCCGAGTTCGGACTTGTCGGTGACGTAGGCGGTGCCCGTTACGGTGGCTATGATGTTGCCGACACCAGCGTGTGTGATGTGTGCAGTTGTGACTTTCATTACCAGGTGGGTATTACCGGCACCGACACTAACTAGCGTCATTTCGTCCGCTTTACCATTCATCAGCTTTATGTCGCCAGCACCTTGGTTCCGCAACTCCATCTTTTTCGCCCAAATATTTTGCATAACGATTTCTCCTGCGCTTTGGTTTTGGAGTATCAATTCTTCAACGGGGATACTCATCGTGTTCACCGACACTTTACCTGCTCCCTTATTGTTGGCAACCAGCGAATTACTCGTAGAACAAGCGTGTATGACCACATCCCCTGCTCCCGTGTTGTTAATGAGCAAGGACTTTTGCCGGATGGCATCCGAACCAGGAACGATGATTTCGCCTGCGCCCTTGTTGTGCACCTCCAAAGAATTTTCAATCTTCAGGCATTTCAAGGTACAGCCGCCCGCTCCCGTATTGATAACTGTCAGTTGCGGCTCGTTCCGCTTTTCCACCGTCACGTCACCCGGACCAGACAGGGACAACTCCTCCAAATGAGGCAACCTTATCTCTATTCGGATATCTGTCTTCCCTTGGGGTGCCTTTTTGTCCATATAAATGGAAAGTTTCCCGTCCTTTACATCCGCATGGGTGTGCTCAATGAAGCTGTAATCGCTGGCCTTGATGATAACCTCATGGTTCGTGGTGCTTTGCTTTATGACCACATCACCTTTAAAGTGTATGTCCACAGTGGTGAAGGGTTCCATATCTGAAATGATACGGGACTGCGCGAACAACCCGCTGATTGATAATAAGATTGCGATGGTTAATGCTAATTTTTTCATTGGTATTGGATTTATTTTATGACGTGAGACGTGAGACGTAAGACTTAAGACTTTGGGATGAGGTCAGACTTTTTGTGCGTCACCGGCACCACCTCTTTGCCCATGGTGTCAATGAAACCGTAGAATTTGCCCTTTTGCACTAACGCACAGCCGTCGCGGTAACGCCCGAATTTCCCGATGTCATCGTACTGCGGGGCGACCACCTCCTTGCCGGCGTTATCCACAAACCCCTTGAACCCGAATATCTCCACCATTGCCCAGCCGGTCCGGTATTCGTCAAACGGCTGTATGTCCGAATATTTCGGATATACGACTACGTTCCCGTGTGCGTCCTTGAGACCGTAGAAACCGTTGCGCTCGAACTTCTGTAGAGACGGGGCGCGCCCCGTCTCTACAGGTGCCAAAGTGTTCGCACCAGACGTTGCGGGCAATGGTGAAACAGAACATTCGGTTCCTTTTACTTGCTGTTTAGGAGTTTGGGTTTCCTGTAGAGACGCACGGCCGTGCGTCTCTACATCGGGTATGGGGTCGCCTGGTAGAGACGCAATGCATTGCGTCTCTACAACAACAACGGTGTCAGTATCAATATTCGCGGAATCTGTTGTAACACACGTGGTTACCACCATCTCCTGCGGGGTCGGGCCGGCGGGGGTCTGTGCGGGTTGGGCCTGCCACGCAACCACGGAACCGGTCACGGCGGTGGCGACCACGCCCGTGGCGACGGCAGGGGCTTTCGCGGCGGTGACGACCATCCAGACACCAGGTTTCGGGGCGGCGGTCCAGTTGAGGGTGGACAGCGGCGACGCTTTCGCGGGCGCGATGGCCAGATGGCTTAGCTTCGCACGGCAGAGACGGTCGATGGCATGTGATTTCCAAGGGAGAAATGGGAGTAGTATCATAAGACCTTTTTCTTTGTGGTGAACTATGTTGTTAAGAATGTTTTGCAGCTGCGCCCGCGCCTCCGACAAGTAGCGTTTCGAGCTGCGCACCCCGATTTGCAACGTTTCCGCGATTTTCGCATGGGACTGGTTTTCGAAAACATACAGGTTAAAGACGGCCCGCTGTTTGTCGGGCAGGGCGCAGATGGCATCGAGAATTTCCGATTCGGAGAGGTCGGAGGCGATATCAGAATCAATTTCGGTATCGGTCGGTAGAGACGCAATGCATTGCGTCTCTACAACGTCATCCATAGACAGAAACGTCGGTTGCCTCCGCAGATAATCCAGCGTCGTGTTGAGGTTGATGCGCATCAGCCACCCGTCGAAACTGCCGAGACGGTGGTAGGTTCCCGATTTCTCGATAGCCTTGAGGAACGCCTCGTGCGCGAGATCCTCGGCCTCCGCCCGGTCGCCCACGTAGCGGCAGCACATCCCCACCATCTTCCCGATGTTCCGCTGGTACGCCTTCGTCCAAAACTGTTTCGCCTGCATTTTTCACTGTTTTATAATGAAGACGCAAAAGTACGAAAAAGGGCCAAAAATATTTCCCCCGCACCGTAACCTTTTTGTATTTTTGCGTCTTATTATTATAGGCAATAGGCAATAGGCGGAATGGACAAGGCGACGTTTTGGGCACGGAAGTATGAACAGCACATCGACAGGCTGGTGGGGCTCTGCTACCGCTATGTCGGGGAGCAGCAGACGGCGGAGGATTTGGCGCACGAGGCGTTTTTGAAGGCCATCGAGCGGGCCGACACCTGTCGTGTGATGGACGCCTTCGACACGTGGCTGACCCGCATCACGGTCAACCGGTGCGTCTCCTACCTGCGCACCCGACCCGAAACGGTGCCGTTGGAGGAGGAACTGATCGGCAATCTGCCCGACGAGAAGGACGAACGTGACGAATATCCGGAATTCACGAAAGAAGAGCTGTTGGAAACGATTCAACAACTATCTGAACGACAACGGATTGTCTTCAACTTGCACGCCATTGACCACGTTTCGCACCAGCATATCGCCGACCTGATGGACATTTCCGTCACCAACTCCAAACAGTTGTTCCTCCGCGCCCGCACGCGTCTGCAACAGCTGCTCGCCGCCAAAGCCCGCGAAAAAGAATCCAAAAAGAAAGGACTGCTTATGATTATACTGCTATTCATGAAGAAACTCGGTTCCGCACACCATCTCGAACGGTTGTACCGGTCCGAGCTGTCGCAACTGCGGATGTCGCCGTCGCACCGGTTATCGCAATCGGAAATCCGTTCCGCCGTCGCCGTCTCGCCCGCCAGCGCGGGGATAGCCGTCGCCACCCACAAGGCCGCCGCCCTGATGACCGCCGCCGCCACCGTTGCGGGAGGGGTCTGCGTATGGCAGGTGGTGCGGAATACGCCGAATGAAAATGCGATGCCACCTGTAGAGACGCGGCGCGCCGCGTCTCTACAACCGGAGGAACCGGAACAGACCCCGAAATCGGATACCGTGGTTACGGAAAATGTCTCCTCAAAACCTGCGGAAACCGTTACCGCACCTGTAGAGACGCAATGCATTGCGTCTCTACAACCGACAATGGAAACATCGGTCCCCGACACCACCTTCCGCACCATCATCCTTCACGACACTGTGGAGGTTCGCGACACTATTTATCTGTTTCGAAATTAAAGGTATAGCACGATGCACTATCTCAAGATACTTTTCGTAACGCTACTTTTCTTCGCGGTTGCGGTTTCTGAGGCCACGGCGCAGACACCCGTGACCGTGCGCTACGATACTCTGGTGGTACACGACACCGTGCGCGTCCACGACACCCTGAACATCGCCGACTACCTCCGCAGCGAAGAGTTCGAACGACTTTTCTACAGTTCGGAATACGTTGACAATCTGTCGCTTACGGATTCGATGAAGGAAAAACTGCTGCGGCAGACCGTAACTTTTTGGGAAAGCAGCGTCTTTAAAGATGAACAGCAAACGTTTTCCAGTATGGACAGCATCAAGAAATACGGATTGGCCGGACTGATCATCTTAGGGTTGAACGCGATGTCGCCGGCGCAGACCGACAGCACCGTAGCGGGCACAGCGCATAATCCGAAACACAAGAAAATCTACTTCCTTGAAAATCCGACAAACGGTTTCCACCTCGGCTATACTATCCAGTACGACTTGATAGAACCCATTGTTCACCAAGAATATGTAAATGGGGAAGCTGGTGAAATCACCCACTCTCATCTTCTGCACGGATTTCATGCCGGTGTGGAGTTCTCCTACCACTTCGCGGACTATTTCGGGATTTCAGCAGGGCTGAATCTCGGAAGTATTGGCCATTATGAAACTATAAGTCTTGATTTTGATAATAGTACCATCCGACAATCTATACCAAAATACGGATTGTCCTTACCTTTGAAAATTGAATTTCATTACCCATTACGTGATAATCTTTTGCTTACAGTCAGTACGGGTGTCCGAATCCGGACTCCTCTCAACACTTTTGTGGAAGGTTTTTCCAACACAGAAGGAAAGCTACAGACCCAGACATACACTTTTCAAGATTATTTGGATATACATTATAATAGTGTTTATGACAGGAATGTTATCAATGCCGATATTTTATTGGATGCCGGACTCTATTATCGGCTTCCTAATGAAGATTTTCTGCGTTTTGCCGTTGGTTTGAATGCAGCCACCACTAATTTTATGCAAGGAACAGAATCGATGGAAGGCACATCGGTTATTCCTCCCACCGGAAGATATATCAAATCCTCCCACCGTAACAACCACCTCTATTTCCAAATCGCTTATATCCAGAGTTTCGACAAGCATCGAAAACGGATGCAGGCGCAGCCGCACTGGAGCACGGAAGCCGGGATGCACCACCGACATGAAGTCCGTTTCGAGGTCAGCGATCCGTCTGGTGTCTTTTTCTTGATGAACCTGCGCAAATTTGACAATGGCGGTCATACAGAATACGAATTTGATCCAGGTGACGGATTAGCCTTTGCGTTCCGCAACACACCTGTTTTCTCGTTCAACTACCATTATCGGTTGACCAAGTGGCTCTGGGTCGGTGCAATGGTGAATTATGCCTACTACAAGGATCATACGGACCTTCCGTTTCACACCAATGCCAGCTATACTCAGCGGACGATCAATTGCCTCACGTTGATGCCAGAATTGCGGTTTTCCTACCTTAACCGTCCGCACGTGACTCTTTATTCCGCTGTTGCTGCAGGTGCTTCCCTCTTTTTCGGAAAACAATATAATGCGAGAAATTATGGGGATTTCAGTTGGGAAAAAATCAGCAAGGTATATCCCTCTTGCCAGCTCACTGCTTTCGGGGTTCGGGCCGGCGGCGAACACCTCTTCGGCTCCTTTGAGCTTGGTGTCGGTATGAAGGGATTCGTGTCGGGAGGCATAGGATACGCTTTTTAATGCATAATGAAGAATGTAGAATGAAGAATGATGAATAGGACAATGAAAAAAATTAAATTGATAATATTAATAGTGATGACACTGATGATGGCGGGGTGCGGGAAAATCAGAACTTGTTACTGTATGGATAATAGTTATTTTGACATTATCGACACAGCTTTGTTTGATAGTGTCCCTATTCCTATTATTGATAATTCCGTTATATACGACTGGGAATCCGCCATGGAATGTTCCTTTTGGGAAACTCGGGATACTATTGGGCAATACATACCGGAATACGGAATTCAGATGTATTATTCTTTTGAGTGCCAGGAGAAATGATAATGACTGCAAAGGGGAGGAATACAACATCATCGCAGAGACGCGATACACTACAGCCAACAGCTAATAGCTAACAACCAATAGCCGATTTTTTTGTACTTTTGCCTTCCGTAAAAAACACCAAAGGCAATGACGAAAAAACTCCTCCTGATAGATGCTATGGGTCTGATTTTCAGAGCCTATTACGCAATGATTAAAAGTCCGAGGTTCACTACGAAAGGGCTGAACACCTCTGCGATGTTGGGGTTCACCAATTCGTTGTACGAGGTTTTGAAAAACGAAAAGCCCACGCATGTGGCGGTGGCGTTCGATACGGGCGCCCCTACTTTCCGGCATGTGGAGTATGAGCACTACAAGGAGAACCGCGAGGCGACCCCCGACGATATCGTGCAATCCATTCCCTATATCAAGCGCATCCTCGACGCTTTCCAGATTTGCATGATCGGCATTGACGGTTATGAAGCGGATGACTTGGTCGGTTCGTTGGCGAAACATGCTGAAATTGAGGGCTTTGATGTGTTGATGCTCACCTCCGATAAGGACTACGGTCAACTCGTCTCCGACCACATCAAGATGTACAAACCTGGCAAATTTGGTCAACCGGCAGAAATCCTCGGCGTGGCGGAAATTTGTGAGAAGTACAAGATTGAACGTCCTGAGCAGCTAATAGATATGCTCGGTTTGTGGGGAGATAGTTCCGATAACATCCCTGGCGTGCCCGGCATTGGACAGGTGCGCGCCCAGAAGTTGCTCGCCAACTACGGTAGCATCGAGGAAATGTATACCCGCAATTTTGACAAGGATAATGACAAAACCCGTGCCCTGATGAACGAGCACAAGGAACAGGCGTTCCTCTCTAAAGAGCTGGCTACTATTATGATAGACATCCCGATGGAGTACGACTTCGACCACATGATCTACAATGGTCCCGATCCTGCGAAACTCAAAACTATCTTCGACGAATTGGAGTTCAGAGCCCTGACCAAACGTATCTTCACGGATTTGTCGCTGCAGGTACTTCAGCCTCAAGCCGCTCCTGACCTTTTCAGTCCCATTGAGGAAACAGAGCCGCAAAGTACAATGGAAGTCGAAGCTCCCAAAACCGTTTTCGAACTTCCACAAACAGTTGAGGTTCAATCTATTAAAGACATAACCATTAAGAAGAAGGAGACTATCTTCTTTACATGGCTTTTTCAACAGGAACGAATTGCCGGATTTGCATTTGCTACGGATGAAACGAAAACCTACTACCATTGGGTAGAGATCGAACATCGTCATTATCAGGAGTTTATAAAACAAATTTTCGGGGAGTCGCGCATAGTGGTGATGCATGATTGTAAAAATACTTACAAGTATCTGAAATCATTCAAGGTAGAACCGAAATGCACCTTTTGGGACGTGCAAATCGCCCACTATCTGCTGCAACCCGAACGCAAACATCAGCTTAGCGACCTTTGTTTGAGCTATTTCGATGGCGAGCTCACGGAAACGGGCAAACCGTCGCCTGCACCCGAGAACGAACAGTTGTTGCTCTTGCAAAAGCTCTATCCCATTTTGGATAAAGAATTGAAAGAGAATAACTTATCGGAATTATTCACTCAGATGGAGATGCCGTTGGTGCCTGTATTGGCGGATATGGAATATACTGGTGTGAAGGTGGATGTGCCCACTTTGCAGCAGAATTCCGATGCTATGAATGCTGAGCTGGCTGCCATCGAACAACAGATCTATGATTATGCGGGCGAGAAGTTTAACATCGGTTCACCCAAGCAGTTAGGTGAGATTCTTTTTGAGAAGATGAACTTGGTGAAGAACGCTCGATTAACCAAGAGCAAGCAGTACCAGACTGGCGAAGAGGTGCTCAAGAAGATGGCCTACAAGCACCCGATTGTGTCGTTGATTTTGGAGTGGCGCAAGTTGTCGAAGCTGAAATCCACCTATATCGACGCGCTGCCGCAGCTCATCAATCCGAAAACGGGACGCATCCATTCCACTTTCACTCAGACGATTACGGCTACGGGTCGTCTCAGTTCCTTAAATCCGAACTTGCAGAATATCCCCGTGCGTACCGAGCGCGGGCGCGACATACGTAAAGCTTTCGTGCCTTCCGACGGCAATGTGCTGATGGCCGCCGACTACTCGCAGATTGAGTTGCGCATCGTTGCGCACGTGTGT
>Ga0265299_10000844_pt1 | contig 37200 bp, 34 predicted proteins | sample AusTroGonzalo_MG_4_FD_193485 | JGI IMG/M metagenome (GOLD analysis project Ga0265299, IMG submission 193485) | Bovine rumen microbial communities from tropical cattle in Woodstock, Queensland, Australia - Gonzalo_02 | ecosystem: Host-associated > Mammals > Digestive system > Stomach > Rumen ... | reverse complement strand
CAAAAGAGACTTGGAAAAGTTGCTTTTCTTCAAAGGCTCTACCCATTAAGTTAGCGCCAAATGGCATTCCATCTTCAAATCCGATAGGAAGTGTAATTGATGGAAGCCCCGCAAAATTGCCTAAAACAAGATGGTTATCTGCAATTAAGTATTCGTCTGAAAGACGATCGCTTGCTTCCCCCACTTTTGGGGCAATGCTTGGTGCTGCTGGTAAGTAAATAAAATCGTTTTCCTTAAGGATATTATTCACTGCTTCAACGATTCTACGTCTATTCTTTTGAGCGCGAACGAAAAGTTCATTTTGATTCTCTTTCATTAAAGCGAAAGAACCAATAACAAAACGGCGTTTAATAAGTTCACTGAAACCTTTTGTTCTTGCTTCTGTTACAACTTCTTCAAATGTGGTTCCGTTAGAAAGTGGACCAAATTTAATTCCGTCCATGTTCGCATTATTACTTGTTGCCTCAGCGCAAGAAATAACGAAATAGGTTGGGAAAAGAGAAGTCAAAAGTTCTACAGATACCGAAACTTCTGATACTATGTATCCCTTATTCTTGAATGCTTCAAGAGTTTTATTGAAAGCATCTAGAACAGTCTTGTCCTTGATTGCTTCAATGATTTCTTTAATGACAGCGATACGTTTATAAGCACATGGTTTTTTAAGTTCAGAATAATAATGCTCAACTGGTTTAGTGGATGAGGTTGAATCTTTATCGTCTCTTCCTGATAAAACTTCGGAAACAATGGCGGCATCATCAACGTTTCTTGTAAAAATACCAACTGTATCAAGTGATGGGGCAAATGGGAAAAGTCCGTATCTTGAAAATCTTCCCCAAGTTGGCTTAAAGCCAACAAGGCCTGCAAATGAAGCTGGTTTACGAGTAGAGTCGCCTGTATCAGATGCGAGCGCGAATGGCACAATTCCTGCAGCCGTAACTGCAGCAGAACCACATGAAGATCCGCCCACAAGTCTAGTATGTGATTTATCGTATGGGTTATATGTCATGCCTAAATGTCCGCTCGTTCCTGTTCCGCCCATAGCGAGTTCATCAAGAGTTGATTTTCCTATTGGAACAGCTTTTGCGGCTTTAAGTTTTTCAACAACAGTCGCATCAAAAACTGGAATATATCCGTTCAAAATGTTTGAACTTCCTGTGGTGGGAACATCCTTTGTAGACATGTTATCTTTGATAACAAAAGGAATACCCCATAAAGCATTATTTACTTCGACTTCACCAAGGTTAGATGCAATCTCAATTGCTTCTTTTTCCATGATGTATTCAAAAGCATTGTTATTATCTTTCTTTGCAGCTTCAATAGCGTCTTTAGCGAGTTCTAAAGGCGTTACTTTCTTTGATACTAAGAGTTCGTGGAGCTCTAAAATTGACTTGCCTTCGTACATTTATTGCACCACCTTTGGTAGTTTTATTTGACCACCTATTTTTCTTTTAGAATTTCTAAGTGCTTCTTCTCTTGAAAGTGGCTCAGTTGGCTCATCTTCTCTCAAGTAAGAGGTTGTGCACTCAAAAGGAAAAGACATCGGTTCATACTTTTCAATCTCTTTGTTTGAACCAATAATGCTCATTTGTTTTGTGACTATATCAAACTCATTTGAAAGGGTTTCATATTCGCTTTCAGACATATCAAATAGTAGTCTTTTAGCGGCGTCTTTTAATACTTCAATGTTGTACTCTTTCATAACAATTTCAAATAATACTATTTTTGAAGTAATTCTTCAAACTCTTCTTCATTTAAAGTCTTAATGCCAAGAGCGTGTGCTTTGTCAAGTTTTGAGCCTGCTTCTTCACCATAAATAACATAATCTGTTTTGGCAGAAACTGACCCAGCGCACTTTGCTCCAAGGTTCTCTAAAATCTCGGTCGCCTGCTTTCTTCCATACTTAGAAAGTGTTCCAGTCAATACACAAGTTTTTCCATAAAACGGCGAATTTGTATCCACAGTTACTTTGCCTAAATAATCGAAATTTAGACCTTTCTCTTTTAGAGAGTTAATCATCGCAATATTGTGTTCGTTATGGAAATATTCAAATATTGAATGAGCTACAACTGGACCAACATCAGGAATTTGCATCAATTCTTCTTCGCTAACTTCTAAGAATTTTTCCAGCGAAAGGTAAATCTTAGAAAGTGTTTTTGCCATCTTCTCACCAACTTCCTTAATGCCTAGGCCAAAAAGTAATCTTTCTAATGAATTTTGCTTTGATTTTTCAATAGCATCTAGAAGATTATCAACTGATTTTTCTTGCCAGCCTTCTCTTGCTAAGATCTCATCGCGCTTTTGCCAGAGATCATAAATAGAAGGAATGTTTGAGATAAAACCGGCATTAAAGAATTCTTCAGAGACTTTGTCTCCCATCGTATCAATATCCATTGCGTTTTTAGATGCAAAGTGGATAATTCCTTCAATTTGTCTAGCTGGACAAGTGGGCGATGTACAGAAATGCATGGCGTCTTTTCTTACAAGCGGCGCTCCACAAACTGGACATTTATCAATCATGACAAAGTCAGTTTCGCTGCCATTTCTTCTTTCAGGTAGTGGTCTTACAACTTCCGGAATCACGTCTCCAGCTTTTCTAATAATAATGTAATCGCCAATTTTAAGTCCTTTATCTTTAACAAAGTCTTCGTTATGAAGAGTTGCTCTAGAAATGACAGAACCAGCGACTCTAGTTGGAGTAATTACTGCATTAGGAGTAATTTTTCCTGTTCTACCAACGGTGAAGATTATATCTTCAAGTTTTGTAATTACTTCTTCTGGTGGGAACTTATACGCAATAGCCCACTTTGGAGTTTTCGCAGTATATCCTAAAACATCGTATTTTGTGATATCGTTAACCTTAATAACGATACCATCAATATCATATGCAAGATTTGGGCGTTTCTCAGTATATTCAGCGATATAGGCAATTACTTCATCAATTCCTTTACAAATTCTGCGCTCAGGGTTAGTTCTAAAGCCAATTGATTGGATATAATCCAAAGCATCGCTGTGTTTTTTAAATCCAAGTTCATCAGCGTTAACTAAATAATACCAATAGGCTTCAAGTTTTCTTTTTGCGGCAATTGAACTATCAAGTTGTCTAATTGATCCTGCCGCTGCATTTCTTGCATTTGCAAGTAATGGTTCGCCTTTTTCTTGTCTATCTTTGTTTAATGCCTCGAGAGTCTTTTTCGGCATATAAACTTCACCGCGAACTTCAAATGGTCTATGTTCATCTACTCTTGTTGGAATAGAGTGAATTGTTAAAACGTTATTAGTGACGTCTTCGCCTTCGGTTCCGTCACCTCGGGTAGCAGCATAGTTAATCTTACCGTCAACAAAATCAAGAGACATAGCAAGACCGTCAATTTTCATCTCACACATATATTCGACTTTATCGCCGCCAATTACATCTCGGATTTTCTTATCAAAATCTCTTAAATCTTCTTCGCCAAATGCGTTGGCAAGAGAAAGCATCATTCGTTTGTGGCGGATTTTTTGGAATTCATCTAATACGGTTCCTCCAACTCTTTGAGTTGGTGATAAAGGGGTAATAAGATCCGGGAACTGCTTTTCTAAAGCAATTAATTCATTCATTAACTTATCATATTCACTATCAGGTACTGACGGGTTATCCAAAACATAATATTCATATGACCATCGTTCTATTTGTCTAGTGATTTCTTCAGCTCTAAGCTTTGCTTCTTTTAATGTCATGCTGTTGCTCCTTTCTCTTCTTTTCTTACTTTTGGATGTGAGGCTAGGATTGATTTCCTACCATGTGTTTCAAAGTCTATTTGTAGTATTGTTCCGTCGATAACTGCAACAACAACTCCTCTTCCAAAAACTTCGTGAATTGCGATATCTCCGGCCTTCCAATCTTTAATTCCGTTATCAGTTGGTGCGGGCGGTTTCTGTACTTGCGAATAGAAGGTTTGTTTTGGCTCATCATCTGGAAAATAACCAAAATCAGAAAAATATGGTCTTGGTTTAGGCTGATAAAGTCCCTTGCTCTTAATTTCTAATCCGGCCTCTTTAATAAAACGAGATACTGACGATTCTTTTTGAAGAACGAACGAGTATGCAGAGTTGGTTGTAATGTAAAGATGCTTTTTGGCCCTCGTAAAGGCAACATAAGCAAGTCTTCTTTCTTCTTCTAAACCATCTTCGCCTGCTTCATCTTCTGTTCTTCTAGAAGGGAAGACTCCATCAATCATTGAAACTACAAATACATGGTCAAATTCAAGTCCTTTAGCGACATGAATTGTCATCATAGAGACATAGTCTCCATTTTTAATTTCGTCTTGAGAAGTTTGCAAAGATGCGTTTTCAAGATATGTCTCAAAACTTGATTCGGGATTGTTTCTTAAAAAGTCAACAATGTCGTCGAATAATGATTTAACGTTTTGTAGTCTTTCCTCCGCTGTTTCGTCATCACTAGATAAGTACTCAAAATATCCTAATTCTCGGATAAAATCTTCTAGGATTTTCGGATATGCTTCAAGACCTTCATCTAATTTAGATTTAGTTTGCTTAATACTGTGTATTAATGCGGTTAAAGCCATAATGTTTTTAGGCTTAATGCTTGTCTCAAAATTTTCAATTTGATCAAGGTAGTTAAAGTAAGATAAATTATTCGCTTCTTTTTCAGCCTTTAATTCATCCATTGTCGAATCACCAATACCACGTCTTGGTACGTTAACGATTCTTTCAAAACTTAAATCGTCTTCGTGATTATAAATGAGTCGGAAATAAGCCAATACATCTTTAATTTCTTTTCTTTGAAAGAATTTAATGCCACCAAAAATTTGGTATGGTATTTTTCTTCTCATAAATTCATTTTCAAAAGGCAATGTCAAATAAGCTGCCCTATATAATATTGCAATGTTTCTATAAGAAGTATTTGGATATTTCCTAATAATATTTTCTATTTCGTTCGCAACATAAAATGCTTCATCATCTCTTTTCCTAGAATTTTCGACTTTAATAGGGTCTCCTTTTTCAGACTCAGTATATAAGTCTTTTGGAACACGCTTTTTGTTGTGGGCAATAAGTTTGTTGGCGTGGTCAAGAATCTCTCCTGTGGACCTATAATTCCTATCAAGTATTAAAGTTTCTGCTAGCGGAAAAGTTTTATTGAAATTCAAAATTATATTTTGGTTAGCGCCTCTCCACGTATAAATAGTTTGATCAGGATCGCCAACAACGTAAAGATTTGTTGTTTCTTTCATTAAAAGCGTAACGAGCTTAAATTGAACATCGTTTGTGTCCTGGAATTCATCAATCAAAATATGGTCAATTCTGCTCTGCCATTTTGCACGAATTTCCGGGAATTCCTGCAAAATTTGAATGGTTCTGAGCAGTAAATCATCAAAGTCCAAGGACAGCATTTTGTCTTTTCTTTCTTCATAAATGTGGAATATTTTTAACGCCTTTTTTGTTCTATCTAGAGCATGTTCATCCACAAGAACGTTTTCTGGATATTTGCCTTTGCATTTGTTTGCAGCGATATAACCGATGGCGTATTTCACCATATCGTCGTTTCTTTTGTATCCAAGTTCAACGCCAATATCTTTAATTAAAGTTTCAGTGTCCTCATCATCCATAATCGTGAAGTTATTTGGAAAACCTAAAACATCAATTTCTTTTCTAAGAAACTTCGCACACCATGAGTGGAACGTTGATACAGTTAATCCCTTTCCAACTCCTTTAAGAAGTTTTAAGGCTCTTTCTTTCATCTCGCCAGCAACTTTGTTAGTGAAGGCAATAGCAACAATCTTATTTGGATCAACATTCATCTCTGAAATCAAATACGAGATTCTGTAGGTCAAAACTCTAGTCTTGCCTGATCCTGCTCCTGCAATTACTCTTGCGTACTGAGCTCTAGTTGAGACTGCTGCTAATTGTTTGTCATTAAGTAGTGTGCTGTAATCCATAAAATTATGAAACTTATTACTTTGTAATATTTTATCACAATTATATTGATTACTCAATTAAAGATAAGATTATTTTAATTCGCCCTTGATTTGATTAATTCCGGCAAGATTTTTAACGCATTTTTGTTCCACTATTTTGATTAGTGATGGATAGCCTAAAATCCAAATATCCTCAGGATTTCCTGCATTATTTGATTTTGCCGGGTCTGTCGTTATCTGATCTGTGCTTGAACCTTTTACAAAATAAATGTCTTCTCTTTCTAGTGCTTTTTCAACAATGTAATTCTTCAATTCTTTGCAATGTTCACATGTTACTGAATAGAAGTAGACATAATAAGTTGAACGATTAACATCAAACATGCTTTCCCAAGTTAGTTCAAAATCTTTAACTTCTGAGTAGCTTCTTTCCACTTCGATATCTACTTCTTCTGGTTCGTATATTTGCTGAGTTTGCTCAAAGCAAGAACTAAGTAGAATCATTATCGGTAGGAAAATTAATTTTTTTAGCATTTTCATAAATACCCTCCTATATATTTAAATCAGGGGTAATTTTGTGTTTTCGTGAAAAAATTTTTATATAATATATTTAATATGAGCGTTTTTTACAAAAAAGAGACATTAATTAGGACTATATGTTTTATGTCGTTCTTCGTGGCCATAAATGTCATATGTTCTTTTTTGACAACTGTACTTCCGTTATTAAGCATCATTTTAATTATTTTTCTTCCGCTTACTTCTGCCCTTGTTGAGGTGATGTGCAAAGACAGGTGGTTTCCGATATATGCTTTTGCGACAATTGGGCTTTCTATTGTTGTTTCGCTTCAATCAATCGACTTCACCATTTTCTACATTGTTCCATCAATCTTTACGGGGTACATTTTTGGCCTCTGTTCTAAAAAAGGCATTCCAAATATGGTTGCTGTATTTGTGGCCTCAATTATTCAAACAGGATTGTCGTTTGCTTTCATCCCTTTAATTCAGCTCATTACTGACCAAAATATTCTTGACGTTTTTGTGAAAATATTCGGGATTTCCGATAGATTTTGGTTCGAAACACTAATTTTAGTTATATTTTTCATTGTTTCTTTAATCCAAATAATTTTGTCGTTTATTGTGGTTGATAATGAACTTAAAAAATTCACAGACGGCAAAAAGATTAAATATGATCAAAAATCGATTGCCTCGTATTCAACATTAATTAGCGTGGCTATTGCGGTCATTCTGCTATTCTTTGCATTATCTGTTTCCTATTTGTTTATCTGCTTTTCAATCTATTTCGCGGTTTTCGTAATTTACGAACAAGTTAAAGAAAAATCTAAACTGCTTTTAGCAATAGACGGGGTCAGTTTATTTGTAACAATTATTCTGTTTGCTTTGTTAAACCACTATTTCGAAACCGGTAGAGAGTTTATTTTAATAACAATCGCTCCTGGTCTAGTTTCTGCTACATCTATTTTGCATTCCTTCTTGAAGAAGTCCGAGTAATAGATAAAATAATAATATGCTCGCATTCTTAAAAGTTTTCGCTAGAGGAATTATTGTCACAATTTTGTTACCAATAATTCTTTTAGTTTTGCTTCTTTATGGGGCATACTGCATCTTCCTTTTTATCTTCATGTTCTTTAAAGGAGTAATTGACTTCTTTAAGGGTGGAACATTTAATGCTGATATGAAGGAAGATTTAGAAGCTAGAAGGATGCTCTTAGAACAAGAAAGAACTGATGCACATGCTAAAGATATGCTGAACATGATGTATCAAAACACTATGACGCAAGCACAATATCAAAATCCTCAGCATGATGAAATTGAAGATTTGAAGCCAAGTGAATTTTCAGAATATGATTCTGATTTAGATGAAGAAGGAGATATTCCAGATGATAATGGCAGCTATTAAGTTATCTGAAAATGCAAAGAAGGCTCTCATTATTTTCTTCTTACTTTTCATCATTCTTTTTGTCTTAATTGGCTACATCTCTTTAGCAATTCAAGGACTCATGAAAAGACAAGGTTCTAAAGCAGACGAGATGCTTTCTAATGTTGTTAGAGCAGAATATTTTGATAAAGAAAATAAATTAATTTGGTTTGGTATAAGGAAAAACGCTAAGGTGTTTTACCTAGAATCAAGGATCCCTTTTATAGTGCTTCTAATCTCTTGGGCTGCATACTTATTATTCTGTTTGTTTACAGGTAAATGGGGCTACAATCCTTTAAATAACGAAGATGGTTTTGGAACTCTTCTTTATGAATTTTCTGAATGGCCAAAAGAAACTTTCTTTGGAATTAAACTCGTTTCAGGTTGGCCAGAAGTAATTAGTAAACCTCACTTTGAACCTAACGCCATATTCTCTTATATCTTTGTTCCTGCCAACATTGTTGGTATTTTGTGGTTCTTATATTACGTTTTAGCATACATCTCTCGTTCAATCAGAATTAGAAAGATTGCTAGATCGGTCTTTAGAAAAAAGCTGGTCCTTGATGAACCAACTTCTTTAACTAATAATCAATAGATTATCCTAACTTAGTTACAAGTTCAAAAATTAACATTGCTAGTAACAAAACGGCAATAATTAAAAGCAAACCAAAGATTCTATTGAGGGATCTTTGTTTTCTTTGTGCCTCAATAGCTTCTGGTGTTAAATTTTCTAATTCTTTTTCTTTCTTTTCGCTAAACATAATTAATACTTAATTGGGTCGCTTGTTCTTGGGAATGGTTGGCAATCTCTAATGTTTTGAATTCCGGTTACATACATAAGTAATCTGTCAAAACCAATTCCAAAGCCTGAATGTGGGCATCCGCCGTATTTACGGGTATCTAGATACCACTCAAGGCCTTTCATACAGCCGACTTCTTCCATTCTCTTTTTCAAAACATCATAACGTTCTTCTCTTTGGGAACCACCAACGAGTTCGCCGACGTAAGGAACAAGTAGGTCGCATGCTGCAACGGTTTTGCCGTCATCGTTTTGTCTCATGTAGAAGGCTTTCATCTCTTTTGGATAGTTGATTAAGAAGACTGGTCCTTTAACTACTTGCTCTGTGATATAACGTTCGTGTTCTGATTGTAAATCCATACCCCAGAAAATTTTGTTATTATCGAATTTATGCCCCTTTTCCTGGGCTTTTTTGAGTTCTTCGATTGCTTCGGTGTATGTCATTCTCTTAAATTCTGAGTGGAGAACGTGATGTAATCTATCCTTTAAAGTTTTGTCGATAAAGTTATTGAAAAACTCCATTTCATCTTGGCATCTATGAAGTGCGACATCAATGCAATGTTTAAGGCATGCTTCAATACAATCCATATCATCATTAAGGTCTGCGAACGCCATTTCAGGCTCAATCATCCAGAACTCAGAAGCGTGTCTAGTCGTATTAGAATGTTCTGCTCTGAATGTTGGGCCAAATGTATAAACATCTCTAAATGCTAATGCAAATGGTTCGACATGTAATTGACCTGAAACTGTTAAGGCCACTTCTTTTCCAAAGAAGTCTGTCTTTGGATTTTTTGAATCTGTATAGATACCAAAAGTATTACCTGCGCCTTCTGCATCGTTTCCAGTAATGATTGGAGTGTGGATATACATAAATCCTTCGTTTTGGAAGAATTCATGAATTGCCATAGACATAGCATTTCTCATTCTAAACACAGCGTTGAATGTGTTTGCTCTAGGTCTTAGATGAGCAATTTCTCTTAAAAACTCTAAAGAGTGTGCTTTCTTTTGAAGTGGGTAATCTGGATCAACAGGACCAGTTACTTCAAATTCTTTAACTTGGATTTCAAATGGTTGTTTTGCGTCTGGAGTTAACACTAATTCTCCAACCACTGATAAAGCCGCGCCCGTATTAACGTGACTGAGCTTTTCATATTCTTTAACAACTTTTGCATCGTAGACTAATTGAACATTTTTAAAACAAGAACCATCATTTAAAGCAATAAATCCTACTGAACCGTTGTCACGGTTAGTTCTAACCCAACCTTGAACAAAAACTTCCTTAAGTCCATCAAGGATTTCTTTCATTTCTTTGTCGTCTTGTTCAGCGACTAAAGTGTAAATATCACTTACTAAAACACTTTTTGGTTCCATAATCTTAATCTCCGATACGTCTATACATTATATCAAACAACAAGTTGTTGACTAGAATGTTTTGTATTTATCTATACGCCAGTTAGGGTCACACGACACAGTTGTGTCACATGTAATACCCATCTTCCATAAATGTTCTGCCAATCTAACAATCATAGCGGCATTATCTGTGGTACACCAAATTGGCGGCACTATTAAGTCAATATCTGTGCCATCTAAACGCCTATGCATTTGTTCTCTTAAATAGCTATTAGCACTTACCCCGCCCGCTAAAACAACCTGCTTAATATCGTATTGTTTCATGGCTTTTTCAAGTCTATCCATAACCATTCCAACAGCGGTATCTTGGAATGACTTACAAAGGTCAGCGACTCTAATTTCGTTGCCTCTAGCCCTTTCATTATTAACTAAGTTAATGACAGCGGTTTTAAGTCCTGAATATGAGAAATTTAGTGATCCATCATGTAAAGGTGTTGGGAGGTCATATGTGTGTTTGCCTTCTTTTGATAACTTGTCAATTGGAATACCGCCTGGATATGGTAACCCTAAAGTTCTCGCGACTTTATCAAAGCACTCTCCAATTGCATCATCCTTTGTTTCACCAATAATCTCAAAGTCCATATCTTGTTTCATATAAACAAACTCAGTATTGCCTCCTGAAACAACAATAGATAAAAGTGGGAATTTAAGTGGTTTGACAAACTCGTTCGCATATATATGTGCCGCTAAATGATGAACAGGAATAAGAGGTTTATTATATAAAACCGCTAATGTTTTTGCGACTTGCATGCCAATATGTAGCGCGCCTATAAGTCCAGGACCGCGTGTAAACGCAAAAGCATCAACTTGATCTAAGGTAGTGTTTGCCTTGGTTAATGCCTCATCTAATACAAATAAAGCATTTTCGCAGTGTAATCTGGATGCTAATTCAGGCATAACACCACCAAATTTTTGGTGCATCAGTATTTGAGTTGCAACAACGTTGCTTAAAAGTTCACCATCCTTAATAATGGCAATTGATGTCTCATCACAACTCGATTCAATACCTAAAATAATTGCCATCTTATAGCCTCTTTACCATGTATATAGCGTTCTCGCCATCTTTATAATAGTGGCTTTTAACCACCACAATTTTGTATCCGTTTTTTGTATATAAATTTACTGCAGGTTGATTGGAAACTCTTACTTCTAAAGTTACTGTCTCCACTATTTCATCAAGATCTTTTGGGAAAGATTTTTCCATTTCACTCAATAATTGAGTGGCTATCCCAATTCCTCTATATTCTTTGGTGACTGCAATTTGCATAATAGTTGCTGAATTAAAGGTTATTAAATAATCAATAAAACCAACAACACGACCATCATCTTCAGCAACAATAATCTTGTTTACAGGGTTCTCTTCAAACTCATACTTAAGATTTTCTCGTGAATAAGGTTCGATAAAACATTCGTTCTCAATAGCAAGAACTTCTTCGAAGTCATTCATGGTTGCGGCACGATACTTAATCATTGTAATAAATCCTTTAAATAGACAGGAACGACCTTAAACGGATCAACTTCTTGAGCGTCTCTTAAGTCCGCTAAATTTTCAATAACATCAAAACTTCCGGACTCTAACCCAAGTTGATATGTGTCTCCGTTAACTAAATAAGTTGGATGAGCTTTAATATATTCAAGTACTTTTTCGTTCTCAACAACGCAGTCTTTTTCAATTGTTTTAAGTCCTTCGTAAACCCCAAAATAACTTCTTCCGCTTCTAGCATTAAATACCGAAATTGTCGGGAAATCCCTATGTTTTTGAAGAGAAAGTGATGATTTTGCGAATAGTTTTATATGTAAAGCATACGCAATGGTTTTGGCGATAGTAACCCCAATTCTAACGCCCGTATAAGAGCCCGGGCCTACGCCTACAACAACTGCATTTAATTCACTTTTATCTACTTTGTTACGTTTTAAAATGTTATCGATCTCAGTAACCATCATTTCGCTTTGACGTTGCCAAGCTTCATAACATATCTTGTCTAAAACTTTTCCGTCCCTAGATAAACCGACAGAGAGAAATTTATTTGAGCTATCTAACAACAACTGATACATTTATTTTTCCTCGATAGCATTAAATATGCTTTGGAATGATTCTGTTGGATCGCTGATTTCAATTTCCCGTTCATTATCTGAAACACGTTTCAATGAAATCTCTAAATGTTTTGCTGGAATCAATGGTTCAATAAACTTTGGCCACTCGATAAAAGTGACGCCATTTCCTTCAATATATTCATCTAAACCAATATCAATATTTTGGTCTTCTAGTCTATATGCATCAATATGAAAAACATTAGGCTTAACTTCGAAGTAACATTTCAAAATGTTAAATGTTGGTGATATAACATGATCTTTATATCCTAAACCCTCAAGTGCGCCCCCGACAAAAGTGGTTTTTCCCGCACCTAAATCACCAGTTAAAAGAACAACGTCTCCCGGTCGAAGATGTCTCATAATTTTGGCCGCTAACTTTTTTGTTTCTTGAGCGTCTTTTGAAATAATTTCATATTTCAACATAATCTTGTCCCGATATATTATAACAAATAGAAAAAATTATTATATAATTACTTCATGAAAAACATTCATAAAGTCATAATTGTTGGAGCTGGGCCTATAGGACTTTATTTTGCGACAAAGTGTGAAGATCAAGGCGTTGATTATCTTATTTTAGAAGGCTCTAATGAAGTTGGTGGCCAGCTAACTAGACTTTATCCTGAAAAAGACATCGTTGATATTCCGGGCATCAAATTAATTAAAGCAAAAGAATATGTTGAATTATTAAAAAGCAAAATCCCTTCAAATAGGATTGTTTTATCCGCCCAAGTAAAAGAGATTAAAAACGGCGATAAAATCCAAATAATTGCGGGAAATTCCGCATATTTTTGCGAAAATCTCGTTATTGCAACCGGTTTAGGAGCATCCGTTCCAAGACCTCTTGGTGTTGAACGTGAAGCTGAGTGCGACAACATTATTTATAGTGTTAAATCCTTTGATCACTTAAAAGATAAAAAGGTTGCTATTTTCGGTGGGGGCGATTCAGCGCTTGACTGGGCAAAAGCTATATCCGCTATCTCAGATAATGTGCACCTCATACACAGAAGACTTGAGTTTAGAGGTAATCCTGAAACAATCAAAGATTCCAAGAATCTTAACGTCCATCTTCCATATGTTCCTTATTCAATTAAAGTTAGTAACGGCAAAGCCGTCTCAGTAACAATCAAGAAGGTAGATGAAGAAAAATACGAAACAATTGAGGTTGACTACATCTTTGTAAACTACGGTAATATTGCTTCATTCTCATCTTTCCCATTCAAAATGGAAGGCTCTTTCTTACCAGTGAATGAAAACTGTGTCGTCGAAGGAAAAGTATTTGCTATAGGAGATGTATGTGCATACGAAAATAAAACCAGGCGCATTGCACCTGGTATTAAAGAAGCTGACAAAGTATTTAAACTTATCGCTTGATAGTTTCTTCTTCGAACTTTTTATATAGTCTATGAATTTCTGAATCTACAAACGGAAATTCTTTTTTATTTATCATATTGTAGACGTTGTCTACAGAATTATGAAGGATAGTTCTTATATCTTCGCTATAGCCTTGTTCATCAGCGTGCTTTTTGTATTCTGAAACATCTAATAAACGTGTGGTTCCGTCCTCGTAAAGTTTTATATCTAAATCATAATCAATATATTTAATGAAACCTTTATCAAATATAGCAGGGGAGGCAATGTTTACATAGTAACATATGCCTTTTTCCTTAAGCATAGCGATAACATTAAACCAATGTTTTTTAGAAAGAATAAATAAGGCGGGTTCTTTTGTGTGCCACTTTCTTCCATCGCTTTCAACAACCGCAGCTCTAATTGAGATAAGCACAAAATAGTCTTCATTATCTTCAAGAACATAAGAATGTGTCCATTGCCTATGAAGTTCTTCGTTATGCTTATAAGCTTGGATAATAATCCACTTTTTTTCTAAAGAAAACATTATTTATTAAGTGCCTCTACTAGTTTCACAACTTCGGCTATATCACCTTTATATATTTCGGTTGGTTTAGAATCAAATTCGGTTTGAAGAGGCAAAATCATAAGTGGATCATCATAACCCATCATAACGAATACCTTTTCTTCGTAAATTGAGATAGCAACGTCCACCAAAATTTTATTAACTTTAATTGCCTCAAGAGTTTTCATAACTGGTCCGGTTAAGACCTTTTTCCAATCAGCATAGTCAGAATAAATAACCATCTTTTGATCTTCGAAAACGTTTTTAATGTTATCAACGTTTGTTGGAGGTAAAGCACGTTCATTACCTTTAAGGTAAACAAGTATTGGTTTTTCTCCTTTATATGCCGCTTTTGCTCTTAACATTTTACCAACGAAAACAGGTCTAACTCTTTTCTCTGCTCTAACATTTCCAGCGCAGTCAACAATCGACATTTCTAATTCTTTATATTTGAAAGTTGTTAAGCCTCTTGAACCGGCTTCGATAACATCTTTATAAAGTTTGCATTCATTAAATTCATCCAAAGTGATTTTGCCTGGAGTTTGGAGAGCAACTTCACTAAATGGTTTTTCTCCAAAGACATATTCGTTAACGCTATTGAAGTATAAATCGAAATATACTTTCATTTTTCTATCGAACTTTCTACGAACGTATACGGAATATCCGTATGTTCCGCCTAAAGCAAGAATTGCTACCATGATTGTTAACCCGGTTTGTAACTTAGGTTGATCCTTTAAAGCTTGAGGGAAAACAATAAATGCAACAATGATAGCTGCTAAACAAACCATCATAACGACGAGTTTTAAGGTGTTATGGATTTTATATGACTTCCAAAATACTTGTCTTTTGTCTTCGACTTCTTGTAAAGAAGGGTGAAGATATTTGCTGGCCTCCACAACTTCAGTTTCTTCTGCGTTTTTTTCAACGAGGTTTTCTTTCTCTTCCATGAGTTTGCCTCCTGTCTTAAATACTATAACACAATACACGCATCAGTAAAAACAAAAGCGCCTTAATAAGACGCTTAGTCGACACTGTTATGTTATTTAATTATTTATTGTTAGGGAAACGCTTACTAATTTGCAGTAGTGGTCCATATAATCCCATAACAAGCACCATTGAAATAGCGCCACTTATAAAGACATAGCCAACGTTATATAAAGCCGCTGGTGCAAAAGCATAATCGTATAACACCATCGATGAAATTGTGCCTGCCACAAATCTCATTGAAGTCGCAAGAACAACACCAATAAAGATAAATAGCTCACCTTTAAAATTGTACGTTGAAGAGTCTTCTCTCAAAATATATTTTGAGAATAACCCTAAAATAGCTGTTGATCCTATGCCTAACAAGTAGTCAAATGGGTAGGTTGCTAGACCATATCCGTCTGTCAAACAAGAAATTAATCCATATACGATTCCGCAACCAATAAATGCCTTAACAGGACCTTTTCTAATTGCTAAAACGAATAGAGGTAACATCTGTAAGTTCACAGATCCGCCGGTTGGGGCTGGAAAAAGGCGAATAAAATTAAGCACTAATGCTGCTGCAATTAATACCCCACTTTCCGCAATATCTCTTGTGGAGAACTTAATATCCTCAATTGCAAACGATAAAACAAGGATTGCTAAAATGAAGTAAGAAACAGTTGGTACAACAGAACAAACATATACTTTTTCAATTGAACAAGGAATTTTAATTCCTTGAGTTACTTTAATATGCTGATAAAGTGCTTCTGGCAATATATCTTTGCTCACTAGTGAAACGATCGCGGCAAATAATAATAAAATCATCGCGCCAAACGCAAAATTCTTATTAACTCGATAAAGAAAAATGCTCGAAGCACCCAAAATTGGCAAAACAATATAAGTTATCCAAAATAGAGCTTTGAGTCTTCCGCTTAATAAGTTGTCGGTTAGTAAACTCGCTAATGTAAATGATTTGACCACCTCACCAATGGCGACATCAAAGAATTTTCCGATAAAACTTAACCCAATTGTAAAAAGAGTTAAACCTAATATTAAAAAGCATAAAATCTTCAAAAATAGCTGTTTTTTCTGCAAATTTTCTTCTTTTTCCATTTAAAAACCTCCATCTGAAACGGAGGCTAAATAACAAAGTTCCTACCTCCGCTAGCATTACCTAGATCAGGTTCAGTTTAATTCCTCAATTAGAACTATCTCAGCCAAGAGTACTCAGCACCTGTGATTAAAGTATAGATTTATTTGTTACACCATTCAATAGGTTTTACATTTTTCTTAAATAAGAAATCGTTACATAAAATAAATGTATTTTGATTGAACCAACCACCTTGATTTGCACCGAGCGGAGATGGATGTGTCCTTTTAATAATTAGATGATTGGGGTTAGTGATATACTGCTCATATTTTTGAGCACTCCCACCCCAAAGCATATAAACAATTGGTTGGTCTAATTTCTCTAAAAATCCTAGGAAATTCCTTATAAAAATGCCATATTCCTTAATTTTATGAGACATTGGTTTACCTTCTTCAACTGTTAAAATGGTATTGATTAAAAATACACCTTGTTTAGCGAGGTAGGTTAAATCTCCAATCTGTTCGCATTGTTTAGCAAACTCAATCTCTATTTCTTTAAAAATGTTTATTAGTGAAGGGGGAACTTTACATGTTTTAGGAACAGAAAACGCTAAACCCATAGCTTGTCCAACCTCGTGATATGGATCTTGACCTATAACAACAACCTTTACATCCTTCAAAGGGGTTAAATTAAAAGCGTTAAAGATTAAGTCTCTACTTGGAAAAACTGTTTTTGTTTTATATTGTTCATCCCAGAAAGACTCTAGAGTCTTCCAGTATGGTTTTTTCTTTTCTATATTAAAGAAATCGTCCCAGGTTTTCATTAAATTAATTATATATGTGTTTTAGACCTAACAACAATGTATAATTGTATAAGGTCTATGAAAAGGATATTAATCGTATTTAACCATCCCGCACCATACAAGGTTAGATTATTTAACGAATTATCTAAACATTATGATTTGCATGTTATTTTTGAGCGTGATTCTGCGAGTGACCGAAGCAAAGACTTCTATTTCGAAGAAAAATACAATTTCACAGTTCATAAAATTCACGGGATTAAGCTAGGGGCCGAGGGATTATTGTCATGTGGTGTAAAAAAACACCTTAAAAGAAACAAATACGATTTAGTCATTATGAATGGCTACTCTCATTATCCTGAAATGAACGCCATTTCTTACTTAAAAAAACACAACATACCTTTTGTTCTATACATTAATGGCGGAGTAATAAAAAAGGAATCTAGCTTTAAGCAAAAGATCAAAACCAATTATATTAAATCTGCAAGCTTCTACTTTTCTCCTGATGAAGAAAGTAACAAATATCTAATCCACTACGGAGCTAGCAAAGAAAGAATTTTAAATTACCCATACTCCACCATCTACGATAAAGAAATAGCAGACAAAAAACCAAATAAAGAGGAATTAAGAAGTAAGCTCAATATTCATTTCGATAAAGTTTTTGTTTCTGCAGGTCAATTAATTAGAAGAAAAAATTACCTCTCTTTAGTGAAAGAATGGCAAAAATTCCCGGGAAATTATGGACTTTTTCTACTTGGAGACGGGAAACAGCGTGACGAAATTGAACAACTTATAAAAGAGCAAAACCTAAAAAACGTTATCCTCACCGGCTTCTTAAGTAGGCAGAAGATGTTCGATTATTTTTCAGCCTCGGATGCTTTCTTATTCCCTTCAAACGAAGATATTTATGGTCACGTTATTAATGAAGCGATGTCGCAAGGCCTTCCTGTTATATCCACAAATAAAGTAAACTCAGCCATCAAACTAATTAAAAATGGTGTTAACGGATATCTTTTAGAATCACTAGAAGGCGAAAACTTAAGAGAGGCTATTGATGATGTGTTAAAAACAGACTCATTTGATGCTTCTACTGTAGTAGCAAGAGAAAATACAATTGAAAAGATGGTTGAAGCCCACATTAAGATGATTGATGAGGTATTAGCAAAATGAATATTTTAGTGTTCACTAGTTCAATGCCTGATTATATGTTTTCCTCGTACCAAGATGAGGCAATAATTAAGCCAAACCCATCAAATCAAAACTTCTATTCCAAGTTAATTAGATCGCTTTCATTATTAAATAATGTTTCGGTAGTATCCCACAGACCTTTCGTAAAAGGAATGTTTAAAAACACCAATGTTTTAGGAAGCGATTTTGCAATAGAAGAAAACGTAAAATACTATTTTACCAATGTCAGAGGCGACAAAATTTATAAACTAATTGAGGAGTGCAAAAATATCATCAAGGCCGCTGAATCTGCTATCGAAGATTTCGTATCTGATGACTTTATCATCATTACCGACACTTTAAGACCCAATTTACTTAAAGCCGCTAAAATAGTTGCAAAACGACACAACGTCAAAGTAATAGGGGTATTAACAGACAACCCTACTAATTTATCTAGTGGTCGCCCACTCATTAAGAAATTCATTAAGAAACAAGCGGCTTTGTTAGATGCTTATCTTGCCTTAACTGAAGGTCTTGCACACACTTTTAATCCAAACATTCCATCATATGTGTTTGAAGGTTTAGTCGCAGAAGAAAATGAGGGTAAAAAAGATCCAATTTTCAACTACTTCTTTTTCGGAGGATCTTTATACGAAAGATATGGTGTCAAAACAATGGTTGATGCTTTCCACAAGACTAATATAACAAGTAAACTTGTTATTGCTGGAAGCGGACCACTAGACAAATACATTGAAAAAATGGCTGAGGAAGACTACCGAATTTTATATCTTTCTCAACTTAACAAAGAAAGACTTATTGCCTATTTACGAAATTCAATCGCAAATATAAATCCTCGCCCGCTAAATCCTGAATTAGATAAGGAATCTGTGCCATCAAAACTCTTAGAATATCTTTCAATAGGCACTCCTGTTATTTCTACTAAATATCCTAAATTCTACTCTTTGTTTAAAGATGATGTTTCTTGGATTGAAGGTAACGATTTTGAGTCAATGAAGTTAGCTTTTGAATCGTACAATGTAAATAAACAAGAGGAATATCTAAAAAAAGCCGCGACTGCTAGAAGAAAGGTCTTCGAGTTCTACGGCTTGAAAGTTCAATCAGAATCAATAACTCACTTTTTAGCGCAAATCAATTCTTCTAATAATTGATGCGTTAGTTTTTCGGTTGTGAAGTGCTCTTCAAAGTAATTCTTATTATTAAGACCAAAATGGTCTTTTTCTTTTGAAGAGCATATTTCATCAATTGCTCTAGCGATATCTTTAGGATCCTCGGATGCAAAAACAGATCCTTTTGCTTTTTCTAACATATCTTTCGCGTCGCCTTGGGCAACAACAAGCATAGGACGCCCATATTTCATGTATTGAATCGCTTTATTTGGAATGGTTCTGCCAACATAACCTTCATTCTTTAATGAAACAACCAAAGCATCGGCGTTTTTATAATAAGCTTCTGCTTTTTCTATTGGGTATGCTCCCTCATATATAACTTTGTCAGATAGATTTTCTTTGGTGATTTTCTCTTTAATTTGCCACAGTTCAGAACCCATACCCATAAGATGTAACTTAACATCTTCGGTTTTTACATATTTCATTGCTTCCACTAGTAAATCAGTGAGTTGTAGTTTTCCGATGTTTCCGGCATATACCAAATTGTGTTTATTTTGATATACAATTGGTTCGTTACTTCTATTTGAGGAATTTAGAATTGGTTGATTTACAACATTAAAGACTTTGTCTTTGATGTTTAATTCCTTTTCAAAATATTCTTTAAATGAAGGCGATGAAATAACAATCCTATCGCATTTTGAATATATAGATTTAGACCATCGATACAAAATCTTATACATTAAAGATCTTTTCTTTACGGCATGAGTAACAAGGGTGGATTCTGGCCATAAATCTTGGCAATAAAGAACACATGGGACTTTATGCTTTTTTGCGTACACTAAAGCAGGTGAAATTGATATAACTGGAGAAAGGGAAATAGACAAAACAACATCAAATTCTTCTTTAAAGTGTCTTGCAAATCTTTTTCCATATTTATGGAACGATAAATAGTTTTGAATAATAGAAAAACGCGAATATTTACGTGGTTTTACTTTAACTCTATGGACTTTAACACCATTTATTTCTTCGTATTTTTTGTTCGCGTACCCCGGCAAAATCTTTTGAAAACCATAGTTTGGTCTACCAGTTAAAACAGATACTTCGTTACCCTCTTTAACAAGTACCTCCGCGATATCACTCACGGAGAAACGCTCTGGGTAATAATACTGAGAAACGAGTAATATTTTCATGTTAGTTAGTATTATATACTATTCCAAAATTAATCAACACAATTTGATTTTGAGGTTTTGATTTTATCTTTCCCACACATATAATAATTGCATGCACGAAACCGTAAGAAGTAACGTAATTGTTAATTTAATTCGAACAATTACGATGACAATTCTATCATTCGTAACATTCCCATATGTTTGTCGTATTTTAGGCGATCAAGCATTCGGCCTTTACTCATGGGCTGTTTCTTTTGTCTATTATTTCCTAGTAATTGCAAGAATTTCCATCCCTAATATAGCGGTCCGAGAAATAGTTAAAGTTAAAGACGATCCCGAAAAATTATCGCAAAAAGTGCATGAATTTTTCATAATTCAGGCTGTTACAACATTAATTTCGTTTGGTTTAATGTGCTTAATTTTGCTTACTATTCCTGCTTTTAAAGAAGGTCTCACTCAGACAGTTGTGTTTATTCTGTCTCTTAACTTCTTAACTGGCGTTTTATCTTTTGAGTGGTTATTTACTGCCTTTGAAAAACATACATATATGGCTATTAGATCAATAGTGGTCGCTACTATAGTGGATATTTTGATATTCGCATTTATTAAGCATCCAGAACATCTATCTCTATATGCTTTCTTTGCAGTCTTAACAACCATTTTAACTGTTGTATCAAATTTAATCTATCTACCGTCAGTGATAAAACTGCAAAAACCAAAACAGTTAAACTTCAAACAATATATCCCAATTATTGGAATTATGTTTTTTATATCCGTTATGGCGGCTATCTATGATAAGACAGACACATTCATATTAGGGTTAATCGATAAATCAAAAGCAAGCGTTGGTAGCTATGCGGTTGGTATGAAAGGTGTTGAAATCGTTATTGGAGTCATCACCGCTTTATCAACCGTCTTTATTCCTAGGGCTACAGCATATTATGAAGCTAAAGACGCTAGACAGTTTAAGAACATAAATATTTATGCCTCAAATATAGCCTTATTTGTGACCGTTCCAGCCGTCATCCTAATGATTTGCTTATCTGAGCCATTAACAAAGTTAATTGGCGGTCAAAATGGGTATGCTTACTCTAATATGGTTCTTATCGCTTTGGCGTCCTTAATGATTACATTCTCACTTTGTAACATTATCTACACCCAGATACTTATTCCAATGAAAAGAGAAAAGACATATTTATACACAATTACTTTTGGTGCAGTGCTAAATATAGTGTTCTCTTTACTATTTGGTTTAGTTTTATTTAAAGATAAACCAGCGTTTGGAGTTGCATTAGGAACCGCGGTTACGGATGCATTAGTGTTATTAATAATGTTCTTGTTAACTTGGGAACACTCTAAACACGTTTTACTAAGTGTTAATAATATAAAAATAGTTGGAGTTTCTTTGTTATTAATTGCGTCCACTATTCTTTTAGATAAATATTTAACTATAGGTGGTAATACTATAGAAGAAGCCTTAATCTACAAGATTGTAGTCGTTGGTTCAATCGATTTAGCTATCTATCTAGTGGGTTGTTTCCTTGTGAAAGAAAAACTCGTCAGATCATTCTTTAAAAGGACTTAATTTGAAAATAAATTTGAATCAATTATTTGGTCGATTACAGTGATTATTTCATTATATTCAATCTTTTTAAAAAGCATTTCTTTTGTTATTGTTTCAAAATCTTCCTTATAAAAGTTTGATTTTTTAATATTTAATAGAGCCCGATTTATATCATATCCATCTTTCGCAGAAACTGCTCTTTTACTCTTTTTCCTGTCTTTTCTTACATCTCCAATAAGTGCTTTCAATTTATCGTCAATTTTAAGTTTGTCGTAAATTTTATATAAATCGTATATGTGGCGAGAATTTCGACGTGTTTCTTTTCTCTCAAAATAATCGCAAATTGCAAAGACCTTATCAACAAAAGTTCTTTCTAGTTTTTGAACGGACATAGAAAACGTTTTTGATTTCGTATTTTTCTTTAAATGTTGAGGACTGGGTGTATTTGTTTATTAATGATTTAACTTCCATTCTCTCTGAAGGATATGCTTTTTGAAAAAACACTAGTTCTATTTGAATGTAAGGCTTCGCGACTCCTTGAGAAAATGTAACTGGATATTCAACTATATAACGATTAAAACTGGCATGCGAATGATGCTCAACTTTATTTCTATTGACAATCTTAAAACCTAGTTTATCACATACTTCAATCACTTTGTGGTTTGCAAAAATACTCTTACTCCTTCCATAGTGGTCATTGTCTAAGCTTAAATCTATGTCTTCTGAAAACCTGTCAATTAAATGAAAGACCGAGCTTAAACATGTGCCACCTTTAAAAAGTAAACCGGGCACTTCTTTAGCTAATTCCTCAAGAATATAAAAGACATAGTAATCCTTTTCAATGAAACCTGGCATGATGCCGGTACGTTTAGAAATTGCGATTATTGATTCGTTAAACTGGGTTTTATCTTCATGAAGCTTCATATAGCACGCCACTTTCAATGAGTTGTTTCATTACAACCCTAGGAAAGGATGTTGCATATTTTAAAAGCTTTTCTTGCTTAAGATTGTGCTCTTTAACATAATCAGAGAGTAACTGTTTTGTCATGTTATTAATCTTAAAGCCTTTAGAAACTTCGTAAAATAACTGAAGAATCTCATAGTAATTGCAGTTATCTTTATTAATTTCAAACCTTGGCTTTCGCAATATAAAATTACCAAAATCTATCTTCACTAATCGTTTTCTGCTTTTCTCTTTGTTTGAAATAATCTCTAATGTAGAAGGCATCTGAGTTACAACGACAAAACGATTAAGCAAGGACAAACCTGAATAAAATCCATAAATGTTGTTATCGTCATTAACATATCTTCGTGTAGCGACTAAATCAGGAGTTAACGTCGCAATTCCAAACTCAGTTTCTTTTGGTATACAATAAACGCCCCTTGAATATCTATTAAGTCGATCGGTTTTCAATGCATTATTAATCAATCTGAAAACATAAGCTTTAGTGAAGTTTGGAAACATGAACAAAATGTCGTTAATTAAAATAGGATCTAACGGCATAAATTTTTCTCTAATCTTCTGATCAAACATACAGGGCTTCATGTTGATAGTATACTAACTTTTACTTTTTCTGTCAAAATTAGTGTACTATTTGGTTTCTTTAAAGATTTTCGCACTTTCCTTTCTAAGATTGTTATTAACAAATCCTATGCTTATTCTTATGTATTTTTCTCAGCGTTTCAACCACAAATTTTGCATAAAAATTTATCCCATATATTTATAATTTATCAAATTTATTTATTTATAAATTAAATTTGTAAATATATAAATACCATGCGACATAAATATATGGGATACTTTTCTATGTTTTTTAAAACTTTTTAATTAAAAATTAAATATCGCATAATCTAGCTGTTTAAAAGTTGTTCTTGTTAATAGAATTCAGACGGGTGTTTCTGAATAAACCAACACTATCAATTTTCTAAGTAAGTTAATTCCTTTATAAGAAGACTCATCCTCTATTACTGTATTCTTTTAAAACCTAATATAGATAATTAATGATTCTTCTTATAAAGTAATACTTATACCCTATATAAATAATAAGAAGACCCGTTAGCCCACATGGACTAACGAGTCTTCGTAACCCCAACAAATGTTAGAGTATTAGATTGTTAATTTTGTTCTCCATTCTTGCTATCTAACAGCAACCTGAGAACTATTGAAACTATCTATATTGTGCGCCCCAAACAATACAACGTTTTGTTGTGGAGGTTGCAAATGTTAAGACAGTTTGTTCTGTAACACCTGATAAGGAAATTACAAATTTATAATCACTTTCACTGCCAGCTAAAGTAAATGGAGAAGAGTTTGATGCACCATCATCGGCTGTTAATGCGATTGATGCTGGATCAGTTGTAACACCGGCTTGGTTGGCGGTGATGTTTAGTGATAATCCACTAACGCCTTTCCATGCAACAGCATATACAACTAATTCTGTTGCGCCAGCAGGGACAGTAATTGTCATATCGCCTCCAAGTTTTGATGTACCAATTTTAATACATGCATGACCATTAATGGTTCCATCATCATAGGCTGAGGTTCCTTTTGTCATAACAGCGTCTGTATATGTTGGCGCATCACTTGAGACAGTAACATCTACAGGGAAAGCCACTGAGTCAACATCACGATATGAAGCGGTAACATTAATAGTTTGATCTCCGACCTCTGTAGCTTTAGCAGGATCAATACCCCAGCTAACAACATTTGATAAATCAGCAACAACACCATTACTAAATGTTACGGTTGCAACAAGTCCGTCATGATTGAAATCAGCACCAACACCATATGTAGTTGTGGATGCAGTTCCGCTCACAACTACAGATGAAACATCCGGAATCGTTCTTGAAACAACTTCGTTGTTATAATCGAGTTCGTATGTTGTTTCTTGGTGAATCTTTAAGCTTCCTTTAACGACAACCTCGTCACCGACAGACAAGTCGGTCGCGCCCGCAAAGTCAGCTCCCCCAATGCCTTTTCCAGAATAGATCTGTAAACCATCTTTGTTAGCAGAACTTCCGGTTCCATCATCGCTAATCCAGTATGTAATTGACTTGTATGTTGAATTATATCCATCAATTTTATAGATAATACCCGAGACATATTTATCACTGGCGGCTGTTGCAGATGCTGCGCTTCTTGCTTCAGCAACTGAATATGGATTTCCAGCAGTTCCTTTTTCTGCGACAGGAGCAGAAACTGTAACGACACATGTTGCGCTCTCGCCATCGGCTTCAGCAGTAATTGTTGCTTCACCAACAGATTTTCCTTCAACTAACCCTTCTTGAGTAACAGTTGCGACATCTTCGTTACTAGAAGACCAAGCAACTTCTGGAAGTGATGCGTCTTCTGGGCTAACAGTAGCAACTAAAGTTTCAGAACCACCCTCAGTAAGTTCTAATTCAGTCTTATTTAATTCAACAGATGTTACATCAACCTTTGTTACGGTAATTTGAACATCAGCATATTTATCAGAATGAACAACAGATGTAGCGCGAACAGTCACTTGGCCTGCCTTAAGAGAAATTACATGACCAGATGAAGAAATCTCTACAACATCGGAGTTTTCAAAACCAGGAGCAAAGTCCCAAGAGACGCTTCTACTTTCAGTAGCGTTTTCTGGCATACCATGAGCTACTAAATCCATTTCACCAGGAAGAACTAATCCAACAGAACTATCACCAACAACCGCAACAGAAGTTACAGGTATTGCTTGTTCTGTAACAGTGACTTTACAGACTTTTGGTGCTGCTGTGCTTGTGTCAGGAGTAACTGTAATATCAGCACTACCTGCAGCTTTTGCAGTAACAACACCGGACTCACTTACTTCTGCAATTGCTGTATTGCTTGAAGTAAAATGAACGTTTTGATTATCCGCATCTACAGGGTCAAATGTAACACCAATAGTGCCTGTATTTCCAACAACAAGGTTCATTTCAGAAGGATTGAGTGTAATGCTATCAAGATCAATGGATACTGTAACAGCACATGTTGCACTCTTTCCACCAGCAGTTGCGGTAATAACTGCACTACCTTTTGCAACAGCTGTAACTAAACCAGACTCACTGACAGTAGCAACCTCTGGTTTGCTTGAACTCCATGTTACTGGAGTATCTTTTGCTTCTTCAGGTAAAATTGAAGCCGTTAATTGTTGAACAGCACCTCTGTTGAGTGTTAGTTCAGTTGTATTAAGAGTTATAGAACTAACTTCAACAGGTGGTTCACCTTCAACAATAAATTCAATTTCATTAACCATTGCACGTTTTGCAAATGCAACAGATAATTTTGTTTGATTTGTAATTTCAACTGCGACCTCATCGTATTCACCATTGTCTGATAGTTTTGTCATCTTAAATGCTTCACCACCATCAATTTGAATAGTTCCGTCGGTCTTACTCTTATATTGAGCAACACGGATGATTACTTGTTGTAATCCTTCAACTGCTGCAAGATCAATATCGAATGATCCGGCAGCTGAACTTGTACCCACTTTAATACAGCCGTTGCCTTTTGCATCAAGTGCACCGGTGTACATATTAACACCGTTTTTAATTGATAAAGTCACATCATCTTTAGTTTCGCTATAAGAGTTGTCTTCAGGCTTAGTTCCGTCTTTGTGCTCAGCTGCGCCATCTACACCTAAATTAAAGACTATGCTATCACCTGTTGGAACAACTTTTGCAGTAACTTTAATAGTGAATGGGTATTCAAATTCACCAATAATGAGTTTACCTGCAACACTATCTCCAGGTTTGCTTGTATCTAATTCAATGCTATCTGGATGAACTTCACCTGTAGTGCCATTTTTAAATTCAACACCAACAGTGATGTTTTCTTTATTTAATGTTCCACCTTCAACTACTGATTCAGGAATTCCTTTAGCGGATCCTTCAATAAGTTTAGCAACAACATTAGATTCTGCTTTCACAATAGAAACAATATAACCACCTTCGGTTTCATATGTTTCAAACCAGTGAAGAATTTGAGCATAAATAGTAACTGTATCTCCAACTTGAAGATCGTTTGCGCTTGTGAATTTTGCTTTATCTGGACCATTTAAGAGTCTATAGCCAACGAATCCACCATTGATTTCAAATGTAAAGTTGCCATAAGATTCACTAAATTCTGTAACCTTAGTAACAACATCCTTGATGTAATATGAGTCAGTTGTTGGTTTCTTAGCTTGAGCATCTTTTGATTCTTCGAGCTTACTTGCAACAATACATGCATCTAATCCGGTGTATGGATCAGCTTCTGTACCTGCGTGAACTGGAGTATCACTATCTTGGACAGTAACTTGTACAACAAGTTCAGCAGATTTGCCTTCATATTCTGCTTTGATTGTAATAGATGTATCGCCAACTTCTGCTTTAGCTTTAGAAATTGTCCAGGTTGCGCCATTACTGACATCAATATCTTCTCCGTTATCATATGTTGCAATTGCTTTCAAGCCTTCACGACTATAGTCGTCGCCTGCAAGATATGCTGATTTTGGAGTACCAGTAATTGCGACTGAAACAAGCTCAGCATCTGGTGCTTCTTTTACAATCTTAACGATATAACCTTCTGATGATTCAGGTTTGCATTCTTCGCCATAAGCTTGAATCTTTGTGTACATCGTAACGGTATCACCAACCTCAAGATCGCCTTCGTTGAACTTAGCGTATTCTGGGCCGTTTTTAAGTCTCCATCCAATGAAACCACCTTCAATCTTGAATGAATAGTTTCCATATTGGGCATTAAAAGTTTCTTCAAAACTTTCAACTTTGCCTTTGATGTAGTAGAAGTCTTCTGTAACTTCACCAGATTCAAGTGTGCCTGCGACTAATACTGCGTCGGCGCCTGAATATGGATCTGCTTCAGTACCAGCGTGCTCTGGAGTCACTCCTCCACCACCTTCATCAGTGACTTTGATGGTGAATTCTTTCTCAAGGCCTTTGTACTTTGCTTTTCCTTTAACAGCGTCGCCTGCTTTTGAAGTATCAAGTTCAACACTTTCTGCTTTTACAGTTTCAGTAGAGTTGTCTGAATACTTAACAACTAAATCGACCGCACTAGGAGCAAGGGTTTCTCCTTTTTTAATTGATGCTGGTGCTTTAACTTCGACAATCTCTTTTAGAGTCTTAGTTTCACCACCGCTTGGTTCTTCTTTCTTACCGCCACCGGTAATCCAGTCCTTTACTGGGTTGTAGACTTTGTCCTCGAAGAAACTTTTTACAGTTTCAAATCCTTCTTGGATCGTACATCCACTTAAAAGAAGACCGAGAAAAGGGAATAGAACTAGAATTTTTCTTTTTTTCATAATTTTCCTTTCTTCCTTCCTTTTTAGTTTTGATAAACAAAAAACCCGGTCTAAACACTATGCCTAGTTGGCACAAATGTTCACGACCCGGGTATTCTCGTAAATCATAAATACACTTATATTCTAAATATAAACGTTTTATTTTGCAAATAGATAAATATATTTATGTTTCGCTACTAGAGCAAAAAGTAGCAATAATCGAGTTATTTGTAAAAAATAATTACATAAACTATACTAATGAAGTTATGGCAAACCCAAACCTAAAGGAAAACAAGTTTAAAAGAGCTCTCGTCGTTCCATTTAGAGGACTAGTTAAGAGTATTTCTCCAACCCTTTTCGTTAAACTTCAATATAAGTACATAACACATCACAAACTAAACCTTAAAAACCCTGTTAGATACACCGAGAAGCTTCAATATCTTAGACTTTTCACTTATCCAAAAGATCCCCTTGTTGTGAAATGTGCATCTAGAGACGGTGTAAGAGAATACTTAAAAGAATTAGGGTATGAGAATCTACTAATTCCAATCTACGGAATCTTTGATTCCTTTGATGAAATTGATTTTGAAAAGTTGCCTGATCAATTTGTGATGAAGTGCACTCATGCCTGTGCTTTTAATAAGATAGTTTTAAACAAATCAAAACTTAATTTAGAGGAAACTCGAAAACAGTTTAATAAGTGGCTTAAAACTAACTATGGAAGGAAAACATTAGAGCTTCATTACGCTCCAATTAAACCAAGAATTATTATTGAAAAATACATCGGGGAACTAGATGCCCTTCCTGTTGAATATAAGATTCACGTTTTTAACGGAATCGCTAAATCAATGTATGTTGTAACAGGTCGCGGAAAAGATATTAGATACAACAACTACTACATTGATTGGAAACCATTTGATGGTTCCCAGTTTAATGGTTGGAAGAAAACAGATTATGAGCTTACTCCGCCATCAAATTGGGGTCAAATGGTAAAAATTGCCGAGAAATTAGCTGAAAAATTCCCATTTGTTCGTGTTGACCTATATAACATAAACGGAAAAATTTACTTTTCGGAAATGACATTTACACCCGCAAAAGGCACACTTATTTTAGATGATGATAAGTGTGATTTTGAGATGGGTGAATGGTTAAAAATTTAAGGTTAACCCCAAATAGAGTCACCAATAAATACTTCGTATAACATAAGCGCCAAATGGTGCTTTTCTTTTTGAGTATAATCGTCACTCATATCGTCATGAATGCCTTCACCGTCCGCGATATGTTTTTGGTAATATTGTACATTTTCATCATAAAATGATGCTCTTACAATTTCGTCTTCGTCTTTGACGTAATATTTGATGTTAGGATCACCATCAGGAAGTAAAAGATCTGCAATGACATCTTCCTCCTTGGGAGTCACTTCATATGGCCTAAAGTGCTCGTTCTTCACTTTGTTTTGATCAGCAAATTCCCACTTAAAGGACATTGCTGTTGCATCATATAACTCATCAAATGTCTCGCTGAAATATGGAGTAAAGTTAACAAAAACCGTGTTCCCTCCATTATCAACAGGTATTTCAACAGCGTTTAATTTATATGTAACTTTTGAGTATGTTGATGAACTTTTATGTACATAAAAACTCCACTCAACATTAATTTTCATATTAGAGTAACTAAAGCCTTGCCCGTCTTTGTAGTCTGTTCCGCCTCTACATGCAAAACCAAGGTATTTAGCCTGTTTAAGTGCTTTAGGGAAAAACATCGCAAATCCAGATTTATCAACTTGCACTCTAGACTTTTGATATAAACTTTCGCATCTAACTCTACCATCGAACAGTTTAGAAGTGACACCATAGTTAAACTTCTTTTCTATCTTTGATAGATTGTGGTTATAACCAAATTCAGGACCAGGGGAGCCCCATGTATATCCTTCAATTTCTTTACCGCCAATTTTTACTTTACTTGATTGAGATTGAACGGAGAAATCTAGGTTAGAGTAAAAACCTGATGTTTCGTTCGCGTTGATTTTATCAACACCTTCCCAATCCGTATAATAGTTTTCATCAAAAACAGGAGAATTGTATTGATTTTCAGTGTATAGTCTTTCGGTCTTAGCGCAGCTGGTTAATGCTAAAACTGCAAGTAATAAAAGAGGTGTTTTCTTATTCATCTTTTATTTCCTCCTTCTGTGAAGGTGGCATAAATGTATAACCAAGTAAGAACAGAATCACTAAAAGCGATGCGCTTCTAAGATATGGTTGATATGAAACATCGTTGTGTGGCGCGACAATAACCGCATTTGAAATAGTTGAGAATGCAAAATATGAAAGTAGCATTACTACAATAACTGATTTAATTGAGTCGCCGTCGTCTGACTTTCTAATATATTTCCAAACAAAGTAGCCCATCATAATGACAAATCCTATAAATAGGAATGCTCCTAGTAAACCAACTTCTTTTAGAAGCTCAACTTCAAAAATGTTAGTTTCAGTTAATAAAACATCCTCATTAATAATGTATGGCTGTAAACCAAATAGATTAATCATCTTTCCGTCCATCTTCATAAATAAGGCTGCAAAGACATCTTTACATTTAAGCATGATTTTATTTGTCACAAAGATACGGTCTAGTAGACCTGTAAACTTAAATCCACCCGCGGCATTTGCTAACGCAAGAATAAAGAATAAAATGCCTAAAATAGTTACTCCGATCAAAGAAAAACCTATGATTTTCTGTACTTTTTTGTAATTTTTTAAGTATTTTAAGATAAATGCAAAAGAGGATGCTAAAGCTAAAATAATAATCGCTGTAAAGTTTGGAATGATTAATAAAGTAAGTAAACCAATTCCTCCGATACAGGCGCATACAATAAAGTCGTTTCTTTCTTTTTTTGGAGAAATAAATAGTAATCCAGGAAGGAAAGAAGAACATAAAATTGCAAATAAGCTTCCGTATTCAATATAGACTTCACTAAATTCAAAACCTGTTAGCCAAAACATCTCTTTGGTAACATCATAAGGAATCCCGTTGTAGTAATAATTAGGAGTCTTCTTATAAATAAGAGAATAGAATAGCCCATATTGAAACAGGGTTGAGAATAATCCAAATAAAGTAATCGCGGCGAGTCCACCACCGACCACGAGTAGAACGGTTTTTGGTTTAGTGTCTCCTAATTTTCTTGTGAAAAATCCAAGCGCTAAAAAGGCTGGTAAAGATAATAACAAGGCAATATTACTTAAAGTTGAAAAGTTTTTTGAGTATGGGGTAAAAGTTCCCATCATTGATATAACAAGCAAAACTCCAACAGGAAGTAGTAACCAAAGAAGTTCTTGTTTATTTGGTTCTATTTTGTAGACAAAAAGTAGTCCTATGATCGCAAGAAGAGATCCGGCAAGTCCAAAAATATAACCAATATTACCGAAGTTAAATGCAGTTAAAGCAACTATCTCTAATATTAGAAATGTAATAATTGATTTGTTTTTAACAAAGAAATTATCTTTTTCTGCCATGCTTTAATTATTATATCTATTTATGATAAGTTTCGTTATTTAAAATTTTAAATGCTCTATATATTTGCTCTAACAAAATTAATCTAGTCATTTGATGGAGGAAGGTTAATTTGGATAATGAAATTGATGTATTGCATCTATTTTTAAGAGCATCGCTCAAACCATAAGATCCACCAATAACGAATGAAACGTTGGAGCCACCTTCGACTAGTTTACGTTGTAAAAACTCGGCGAATTCCTCGCTTGTTTGTTCTTTCTTGTTTAAATCTAGCCCAATAAGATAATCGTTTTTAAGAAGTTTCAAAACACGTTCGCCTTCTTCATTTTTGGCTTTCTCAATATCTGAAGAATTAGGATTGTCTTTTACTTTAGAATCTGCGACCTCAATAATTTCTATATTTGAGTACACTGAAATTCTTTTAAGATATTCATTAATCCCGTCTTTTAAATATTGTTCTTTTATCTTGCCGATGCAATAAATCTTAATTTTCATCTTAATGCCTGTGTAATTTTTCAATTTCCGATTTGTAAGTTTTTAAATCTATCTCACCACGCTTATATCTTACAAAAAGCGTTTTTGCAAAATCACTCGGTTCACCACCTCCAAGTTTTGCAATTGAAAGAGCAAATGAAAAATCATCCTTTTCTTCTTGCGTAAGATTTAAATTTTTTAGTTCCATTTTTACTCCTGGCTTAATACAAAATATTAAAATAATTCAGATATTTCTTAATGGTATCTTGCCCATCTAAACAGGTATCAATAAGCCAACCACGCTCTTGATCCCAATTTTTGAGCCCTCTGTAATAAAACTCTTTTTTCTCATCCAAAATAATGAATGGAACGATATTGTTTTTCAGGCATTCTTTAAATGCAATCAATCTTCCCACTCTGCCATTACCATCCTGGAACGGATGAATTCTTTCAAAATTTACATGGAATTCAATAATTTCTTCAATCGTGTGATTTTCTTTCGAATTATATGAATTCATTAAATCGCGCATTGCTCTCGCAACAAGTTTCGGGTGTGTTGTTTGTCTATCTCCAACCTCGTTTGGTATTTTCTTATAATCACCAACCGCGAACCAGGAAAGTTGACCGTCACTTGTTCCTGTCTTCAGGATCTTATGTAATTCTTTAATAAAACGCTCACTTAGAGGATAGTTCGCAAAGTCAATTACTCGGTCAAAGGCAGTAAAGTGGTTGATAGTTTCTATAACATCATCGATTTTGGTTGTTTTGCCTTTATATGTTCCAATAGTTCTTGTTTCAAAAATGTATCTTGTCTCATCATGAGTAAGTTTGTTTCCTTCCATATGATTTGAGTTGTAAGTAATATCAATTTGAAGACGATGATAAATGCCGCCTCTTCTTTGTTTGGTTTTTTCTTCTCTTAATCGCGCTAATAAGTGGTTTTTACCCTTTTTAGCATTAACTCTTTTTGGACGACTAAAACCTTCAGGAATTAACCATTCGCCGTTTTTAATAATTGCGCCCTCAATTTTGCCTTTTTGGCAGTAATTTCTTACTGTTCTTTCGGCAACATTCCACTTAATTGAAGCTTCTTTAACGGAAATATAATTATTCATATAATAATTATATCATAATCGGCAAAAAACGCAATACTTTTAAAGGTTTTCTGTTTCTTGCCGTTTGTATGTTCCTAAGTCCAATCCCAAAGTGAAACTGCACTTTAGAAAAAAGATAGACAATGTCTATCTTAGTAATCTCTTGGTGGAGTCGGCGAGAGTTGCACTCGTGTCCAGAGAAGGCCCCACAATGACGTCTACAGCTTAGACGATATTGTTTATTTAACTAGACATCGCATATCGTGACTAGTCTAGCGAGACTCATTTTTATTCAGTCAACTTTAGCGAGTCAACTATGTCTTCCTATCCTTTTGGTATGACACCTTACCTAGACGTGAAAGGAATAAAACTCTAGGAGATGCTCTGTCCGATCCTTGACCGGTCTCTATGTCGAGTAGCTTATGCTAAGCAGAGAGTTGGAGCCTTGTTGGCTCTCATATAACTGTTGTCAGTTATTTTGTTTTGGTAGTAATGGTTACCAGCCAGCTGCGGTCAATGCCAGGCAAACAACCCTGTCGAAACTATTTCGACCCCATTTGCGAGTAGATAATAACATAACTATTTAGTAAAATAAATCTTCTTTTAGAAAATTTATCTTAATTATAGGTGTTATTTACAAATCTTTTCTGTTTGATATAATGTAAGCATAAGAGGGAGCCTCGCAGACACTTATTGCAAATAGCTGTTCGGGAAATCCCCTTTTTATTTTAGAAGCAACGCAACTAAAGATAAAAGAAGGCAGAACAAGACCATCTTAAGGAGCCATAGGGCTTCTTTTTGATTATCTTTCGTTTTCATCACCTCGCTTCCTGTGTCAGGATTAGCGAGGTCTCCACTCCGAGTTTTAACGACTTTGCTTTGTCGAACAAAACTTTTATAAAGTGCTCTTCTTACCTTGCTCAGCACAGAAAGCGAGGTGAAGTTTTGTTATGCAAATAATATCAAATAAACATAGTTTAAAAAAGCATATTTAATTATGTGAAAATTTTTCCCTAATATTTATATTAAACATAAAGTCTTCACTTACTAAACTAAATCTAAAGTAATATAAATATAGGGAAAGTTTTTTGAACTTTTTTCAGAAAGTAATAATTTATGTTTAAAATTACTTAAATTATTGCTAACATATATCTCGCTTATGAAACAAAACATTAAATTATTCTTTAGATCCCTTATATCAAACAATGCTTGTATCGATGGTGCTAGAAAAAAACCATGGTATGCCGCAATTTTGATATTTTTCTTTTCAATTATTCTTTCGGTTATCCCGTCATCTGTAATTGAACTTCAAAAACACGCAGATAAGAACTTTGATTCTTCAAGCTTTGGTCTTGTAGAGGCATCAACTCAATTCTCTCAATATTTACAGACCTTGCCTGAGAATACTTTCTACGTGAACAAAGAAGGAAAACAATCAAGCTTAATTGCCACTGAAGATGTTGTTTTCAAAAGAATGAACGCTCAAACTTCACGTGTTGACTATGTTTTCCGTTATTCTTTCAATGAAAACTCTGCTTCATATATGAATCAATATAAAGAAGCAAACGTCAGCTACGTTATCTTTACTGAAGATACGGTTTACTTTTCAATTTTAAATCCAAATTCACCAGATGGCTCTAGCCCTGTAGTTTCATTTGTGTGTATCAACGCATATAAGAAAATTGGTCGTGATGATTTAAGAAAATCGCTTGTTGCAAATGAAGACAAAACTAAGATGGCAAATGATACATGGGCAAACTGGAAAGCCTTAATTAAAAAACTTTATAGACAGACAAGACTCAAAGCCGCCGGTATTCAACTCGCCATTTGTAGCGCAATTAACGTAGGTATCACTCTTATCATGGGCTTTATGGTGTGGATACTCACTCGTGGTAAGGCAAATCCATATCGTTTGTTTACAGTTTGGGAGTCATTCAAGATTGCATTCTGGAGCGTGCTCACACCTGCAATATTAACAGTTGGTCTAGGCTTCTTAATTAAGAACTTCGCTTCCATGATCTTCCCACTACTTGTTGGTGTAAGAATTATGTGGCTCACAATGAAGTCACTTAGACCAGACGGATCTGGATACGCAGCAAACTAAAAAAAATAGACATCCAATAGGATGTCTTTTTTAATCTCCGTAGTCGGAACCACGTGATTTATCTTCATAGAATATTTTGCACGCGTCCGTAATGTCGACGAATTCTCTTAGAATTGCTTCTTTATAATCTAGAAATGGATTTTCAAAGTCATAAACGAAAGCTACTTCTTTATTGAAGCGAACAACTTTGTCTAGCTGAGACATAAATTTTTCTTTTTCTTCAGGATATCTTTCAAATAAACCAATCATCTGAGTGTAAAAAGCAGGTTCAACAAAAAAGATGTTTCCGTTATCTACTTTGAATTTCTTCACAAATTTGGAATCACTTATTTCTTTATAACTTGAGAATTCTTCGTAATTCATTTTGAACCTCCTTCCACCGCATAATGCTGATTTGCAATTATGAATTTAATTTTACGTGTATTAATTTTAGCATCCTTAAATACTTTCTTATATGTTTTTAGGGCAGCCTCAGGTGTATTACACTCCTCAGAAAGATGGGCTAATATGATTTGTTTTGTATTTTCTCCAATGCACTTAGACATATAGAAAGCGGATTGTTCATTAGATAAATGCCCTCTATCTGAAAGTATTCGTTTCTTCAAATACCATGGTCTAGTAGAGTTCACTAACATATCTACATCATGATTAGATTCAATTACGTAATAGTGAGCATTTTTCATTTTTTGTAGGGATTTCCCAGGAATTTTGCCAGAATCCGTTAAATAAACGAGTTTTTCTTCTTTTGTTTTTATAATAAATCCAACTGGGTTTTTTACGTCGTGTGATGTAGATATTGGATTAATTTCAAAACGCTCGATTTTAAACTTTTGGTATGGCTCAATTGGCTCCACGTTTGGAAGATCTAATGTTTCTTTTGTGCAATAAATTGGAAGGGGCGGAAGATATCTAATACCAAAAGTGTGGTCTATATGTTCGTGAGTTAGAAGCATCGCATTTATATTCATTAGGTTCATGTTTTCCTTTGCTAGAGCTTCTTTAACAACCTTAAGAGTCGTGCCCATGTCAATTAAAAGAACACGACCCTGATCGATGACAAGGGTCGCGTTTCCTTTTGATCCAGATTGAATCACAACAATTTTCATTATTCAGACGGTAAATAATTAATTGATTCACTCTCAAGCTCGTTATAACGTCTTTCGGCTTCTTGAGAAAGTGAATCGAATCTACAGAAATCTTTCTTGAAAAGTAAAGGCACTTTTCCCATTCTTCCAGAACGATTCTTGCGAATAAATAAGTCAACAAGCTTAACATCATCTCCTGCACCGGCGACAAGTTCTTGAGCTTTTTGAACTTCTTCATTGTGTTTATCTAATTGATTTTTTGTTGCCCCTGTCGAGAATTTCTTTTCATGGAGCATCATAACAATATCGGCATCTTGTTCAATAGATCCAGATTCACGGAGGTCGCTTAATTGTGGCTCTCCGCCTCTATTCTCAACATTACGGTTAAGTTGAGCAACACCGATTACAGGAACCTTTAAATCAAGGGCTAACTTTTTTAAAGTTTGAGAAATCATTTGAACTTCTAGTTGTCTAGATTCACTCTTTGTCTTGTGGCTTGTTGTAACAAGACCAATGTAGTCGACAACAATAAGACCTAAATCTGGTTCTTGAGCTTTAAGTTTTCTACATTTAGCAACTAAGTCAAGAAGTTTGATACCTGAGGTATCATCGACATAAATCTTCTTTTGGGCCATTCTTTCACATGATTGTTGAAGTTTAAGTCTCTTTTGAGGATTTAGTCCAAACCCAGTAATAAGGTTATCAAATTC
>Ga0265299_10000843_pt1 | contig 37202 bp, 30 predicted proteins | sample AusTroGonzalo_MG_4_FD_193485 | JGI IMG/M metagenome (GOLD analysis project Ga0265299, IMG submission 193485) | Bovine rumen microbial communities from tropical cattle in Woodstock, Queensland, Australia - Gonzalo_02 | ecosystem: Host-associated > Mammals > Digestive system > Stomach > Rumen ... | reverse complement strand
TAATGCCATTGGCCGGAGAATCGGAATAGTATGTTTTAAACTTATTTGTTGTATTAGCGTACTTGTAACCGTTGTTGTTTGCCTTTTCTATCGAAACATCAATGTCCTGCCAAGAACCTTTTTCGTCCTGATAGCGTGTTCCATCATTGATTGTGCAAGAGAATGTTCCATCACCATTGTCAACAACCTTTGAATGATCGGGGATATACTGAGTCTGCGCCAAACCCTTTTCGCCACCCGCAACATTTGTTGACGTCATCGACTTCGACTTATTGGTTGCACCAATGCCCATATCAGCAGCCTTTTTATCTAAGTCGGCTCTAACCGCCTTCTTCTCAACATTTTTAGCTTCACTTTCAGCCGGCTTAAACTTCTTTTCAGGAAAATCCTGTGAATACAAAGATACGGCTGTTCCCAATACCAGCCCAAATGTCAATACAAACAACTTTACAAAGTTCTTCATAAGAATCTATGTTATATTTTCTTTAACAATCAAAAATCAATCTCTACATGCATATTGGAATCACCTATTAATCAACGCGATAAAATCCCAATATACACATCTACACAATTTTGCGAAGTTACTGCAAGGTTTTGGAATATACAAGGATTTACACCTTAAAATATAGGCAAAAATAGCAACTTTTTATCAGTATAACAATTGTTTATATTTGTATAAAAATAATAGTTGATGGTTTGCATTTTGCATTTTTTGAAGAAAATTTGAAAAACCTAAGGTAATTTATTGAAAATTAAGAAACTAAATCACAATACGCACAGATACATAAAAAATATTATTATTGTCCGCTAAAAAAGGAAACGTCATCCGCAACCTTTAGCTCACGCAGCGAAGCAAGTAAAGCAGAGTGAACCGACTAAGGAACGTGTCGTGTGAAATCGCTTATGCGGTACCTTTAGCTCGGCGTAGCCAACCTTTAGCTCGCGCAAGCAATCTCCTTGAATAATAATACTATAGGAGATTACGGACAGCAGTCTTCACAACGCTCTCCGTTCCGTATCGCGTGTTACGACTAGCTTCCGTACCTTTAGCTCACGCAGCGAAGCAAGTAAATGACGAGCCCCATTATAAATATTATTGTCTAAATGCTTGATAATATTGTAATTACATATATTATTCGATTTTTTAGCGGACAACAATAAAAAAATATTAATGATTGATGTCGTTTTTGATATTGCACAATGGAGCCACTGTACCACGATTACTTCGACTTCATTCAATACAACTCAGCTTGTCAAAGATATAAATTTCTATTTTATCAGCATCAGATTTCCCTTCTTCGTCCTGATACTGCCGTCAAACATTTCGGCTTCGACATAGTAGGAATAGGTGTCAATGTTCTGGACTTTGCCTTTGAGTGTGCCGTCCCAGCCTCTGTTTAGGTCGTCGGAGAAGAAAACTTCCTCGCCCCAACGGTTGAATATGCGGAACTGCAACAATCGCTTGATTCCCAAGCCACGAACATAGACAATATTATTTCCGTCGCCTTCGCTAAGTGGTGTGAATGCTCCCGGCACATCAAGCGAGAAGCGCATATCAACATCAATATGTATGTCGAAACGGCTTTCGTAGCAGCCAAGAGTATCGCTGAGCCAAACGACATAATCGGTACTAATGTTAGGGAAGAAATACAAGGTGTCGCACCCAATGGCAAGTACACTGTCTGTCGGCGACCAGCGGCAATTCAACACACTTTCGCTCAATATAACCGACATAACCGTATCGCCAATGTTTATCGAAGCATAATCGGGTTCGACAGAAGCCTCAACTTGCGTTATTACATTCACCTTGACCGAATCGCTTGCCTGACACATCTTGTCGGAGAAAACATCCACGCGATAGGTTGTGGTTTCGTCGGGCTTTACGGTCTGCACTGACGAATTGGCGTTAATTGGTGCATCCCAATGATACGAATTGCCACCCATTACCCACAGATTCACTTCTTCGCCAAAGCATATTACAGTATCGTGGCTTATCAGCGGATGCGGACTTGGGAAAAGCGTGTAGTGGTGCGAAACGCTGTCGTAGCAGTTGTGTTCGTTGGTTACGGCAAGCGAAATTACAAATGTTGAATCTGAGTACGACGGATTTGTCCAATGCACAGGAACTTCCTCTGTGGATGCCCCCAGCCTGCGACCATTCTGATACCAACGCCACTGCGCCTCTTCCGACGACTGGTTTACCAATCTTGCCGACAAAGGCTCGCACATTCCCATTCCTTCTGCAATCTCAACGCTGTCGGTAAACAGTCCGAAACGCGCGTCAACTTCATAGACATATATCATTTCGGTGATGTCAACATTACATTCACCGCTTGCAATACTAAGTACCACAGGAAAATAACCCGACTGCGGAACATAATCGTAGGTGTGGGTAGCCGTTGGAGTAGTGTATATGTATCCACCGCCAACAACCCATTGGTACGACTGAACATTCTGCGCATTAACCATCCGGAATGTAACATCGTCGCCAGCGCAGATTGCCGTATCGCTGATGCTGATTTCGGCAGTAGGACCGCTAAGCAGAACACTTGTGTTTTTCTGCACACGGCAACCAGAAGGAGTTGTCACCACAAGCGAAATATTGTAGTAGCCAGGCAAATTGTAGAGGTATTCGGGATTTTCGACATACAGAATGTCGCCGTTGCCCATATTCCACTCGAACGAAGGCTCGGTTCCTTCGGGCAGAGCCGTTGCCGATACCGAAAAAGTTGGCTGGGCGGGATAGCAGTTGAAATTCTGGTGCGACGGCGATAGATCTGCCACAAGGCTCTCTACCCACACGCCATCGGGATACGATATGGAATCGGTACAGCCCAAACCGCCCACAACCTTGAGCGACACGGGGAAACGTCCAGCCGTAGCATAATGGTGAGTAACTACAGGTCCGCTGTCGTCCCAAACCTCGCTGTCACCGAAATCCCAAGTATATGAAAATTCGGAATTTGTAACATTTGACGAAAAAACAACCATATTGTTAATGCAAATGCTGTCGTCGAAGTCAACATCAAGGTCGGGAACATCAATAACGTGCAGATGGTCTTCGAAACTCTGGCGGTCGGTACAACCATGCTGTGTAGTGACCATATAATGTATTGAATAGTAGCCAGTATCAGCGTATTCGTGCGAAACAGGATTGCCACGAACCGTCTCTCCGCTTATAAGATTCCATTGTACATCGCCAATAGGATCGTTGGTATTGGTAAGAATGCATTCGAACTCCACTGTGGCTGGCGCACAGGCAACTGACGGCGGCGGACTTAATGTAGAAGCAGGGTCAACCACATAAATCGGCAAGGAGTAGATGGATATGCAGCCGTCGCTTTGGCGTAATTTTACGGTAAGCGTATATTCGCCGCCCTCGTCATACGAATGCACTCGGGAACGGTTTATAAGGATGTCGTCGAACCATTCAAGTTCGTCATCTGGAATGCCCTCGCTTTTCCAGTCGTAGGCTATACTTACAAATTCAGAAGCCCAATCGTCAATCTCCACAGACATATATTTTCCCATACAAACCGTATCGGGGTCCAAATGCCACTCAAAAGGAAGCGGATTTATATTGCTGCTCAACGCCTCCCTAAAGCTACATCCAGAATTGTCGTTATGACCTATAAGTATGCAAGAATATGCTCCATAGTCGGGATATGTATAGTGAAAAACTGGTGATATTGAATGTGGAACGTGGTACAGCGTATCGGATTCGCTCAATATAAGCCACTCCCAATACTGCGCTCCGCGATTATCTGAAATAGTATAGGTAAAGTCAAATGGTGCAGAACAATGCGTGTATTGTCCAAAATGCACAATAGGCGGCAGGACATATACCCTGTCCCACCAGAATGTTTCAGACTGGCAGTGCATGTATTCAGTGTACATTCCAACACTATTCCAGCCCGTATCAACATCGAAAGAGAAATCGTTGTACATGCCGTTGGCATTGCCGCTAGAGCCAAAATTAGCAGAGGAAATTGCCATGGAGAAGTCAATGGAATCGGAGCTTGCATACATAGAATTGTAAAAAAGATACAAATCCTGCGGACATACGGTGTCGCGATTTATGTAGTTGTGCAACAGATCCATAGCCCCGAAATCCTCAGGTATAACAGGTATGCCGATTTCTAACGAATCGCACCGTCCAGAATATTGGTTAAGTATGCTGGTGGCAGTACAACCGTTAACGTCGGTTATTGTAAGTGTGGGGTAATAGACCCCCTGCTCTGTATAGGTATGATTTACAGGAGGATGTGAAGTATGAAAGGTTGTTCCGTCACCGAAATCCCAAAAGAAGTCAACAATTTCGCTGTTTGGTGTATAATCTATTTCGTGGTCGAAATTAATTGTAGCAGGGACACAGTTGCCGCATGAATTTGACATCAAATAGCCTTCGGGATGATTTACAACAATCGTAGGTCCGTCAAAAGTATCGTAGCAACCTGCACTAGTGTAGGCGGTAAAAGATGTTTCGTAAACGCCGTTCTGATTGTATGTTACCAGGGGATTTTCCTCGGAACGAAGATAGTTATTGCCCAATCCGACATCGTAACGGTACGAAATGTCATCTCCCGTGGAAGTATTTGTAAACTGCACAGTATAAGGATAGTCGCAAGAGAAAGTGCCGTCCACCACAAACGAGGCTTCAACATATTCTACCCTTACGTCGAATGTTGTAGATTGTTCGCAAGGTCCGCCCGGGTCAACGGTAAACGTGATGGTATATGTACCAGCACTTGCATAGGCATGATATGCAACACGGTCGGTCGAAACAGGTGTGCCGTCGCCAAAATTCCACTGGCAGTTGGTTCGCGGCGGCATAAGGCTGCGAAAAGCCGTTGAAACCTTTCGGCACACGACCGATGGCGCATTGTAGCGCGGAACAATGGCATCAATCGAAATCATATCAGGATAATTCCTTGTAGTGGAACATCCGTAACTGTCGGTTGCCGTAACGCTCACATCAAAATGTCCGTGAGAGTTGTAGGTGTGTGTCAAGTTGTCGCCTGTGCCTGTCTGTCCATCACCGAAGTTCCAAGTGAGTGTGTAGGCAGAAGATACGTTTGGGGCAGTTGTTACGCTCGAGACGAATGGCACTTGCAAAGGCGGTTCGCACCATTGGTCAACCTCTGTCGTAACAGAAACCACGGGTGCTGATGAAACGTTTACCATTTGTGAAAAATGCTCGCCAATGCAGCCGTTTCCATCGGTAACGCGGAGCGAGACGGTGAGAAGTCCCGAATTTTGGTAGGTATGCGAGGCGTTCTGTTCGGTCGATGTAGTTCCGTCGCCCCAGTACCACAGCCAACTTGTAATGGGTGCGTCGCCTACAGTTGACAGGTCGCGAAGCGACACGTCAAACGGAGTGCAGCCTGTGAGCGGTGTTTCGTTGAAACGAGCCTCGGGCGACTGGAAAATCACTATTTCACGGCTGTCGCTTGCTGTTGCACCGCTGCTGGTGACTGTTACCGATATGGTATAAGTGCCGCCTTCGAGGTAGGAGAATGTCGGTGTTGCCAGGTGTGACACATCTCCGTTGCCCGACGACCACGAGTATGCCACGTTTGGTCCAGCTCCCGTGACATTGCACCCGAAAGTAAGGTTTTGCGGCGAACATCCGCTGAACGAATCGCCTGTTATGGTTACGGAAAGCTGCGACTTTGCGGCGAATGCCAAAAGCAGTAACAATATTGTCAATATGCAGACTTTCCTAAACATAATTTTAATTCTTTTGCGTCAAATGATTATGGTTATATTGATTCGAATTGTCGGATTCCCATTTCGCCACATTGTTTTCGATGTATTCTGCAATCTGGTTCATTTCGTTTTGGTCGCGGATGATGTGGTCGTAGAAACGGGATTGCCATTGGAATGGGATGTCGTTTTGACGGGCAAACCGTGTAACGGATTGTTTGAAACCGCCCATCGCGATTGATAAACGACCCTTGTTGTTGGCCATTTTTTGCATGGTTTTGTTTTTGATGCCATTTGTAGAAACGCGCCATGGCGCGTTTCTACAATCGTCACCGGAAATTATTATAATCAAATGAATATGGTCGGGCATAATAACATATTCGGGAATTTGCGCGTATGGGTTGTGTTCCGAAATTTTTTGCACACATTCATCCGTGTATTTCCCCACCGCCGACAATTGCATTTTACCGTCAACGATTTCTCCGAAATAATGTTTCCTTTCCTTTGTGCATATCGTAATGAAATATTCGCCACCGTTGTAATCGTGCCACGATGCGCGTTTTGTCCCAATGCGGTATTTGTTTTGAAATTTTTCGACAGACATAATTTAATATATTGTTTTGTTGGCTAGAAAATTAAAAATTAATTATCCCTTACACATCTAATCTTAAATCCATAAGAAGAAAAGACAAACGCAATTCCGAGAAAGATTTCTAATAATTTAAAATTCGTATCCATATTGTAATTATTTTACCTCTCCACAAATACCATATAATACCAGTCGTATGGGTCGCCAACTCCTACACTCGGTTGATACAGATATACAGCAACTTTCTTTGATGTCTGCTCATAATACGACATAAACTCATCTTGTGCCGAAAGTGTCTGCCATATATATCCCAAATCATTATCCGACTCGTCAACATCTTGCACATAACTTCCATCAGCATCTATGTACGAAATTCTGTCGCTCGGGAATGACAGACCTCGTTTCATTGTATATTCAGGAACATATGTGTTCGACGAATTACCCTTGACAAAAGTTTCAGGAAAATTCAATTCACCACAGCCAGCCCAAATTATTGAACCGTCCATTAATAAATTCGATTGGTCGCGATAGTATAATTTTATGTAGCCAAAATCACCAGGAGACATATAGTCTGCAAGGAAAGGTATTTCGTTTCCCTCGTTCTGCTTGTTTGTAACATTCATCGAGTAGAATCCACCGTATTCAAAAGTCATATAGTCAACTTTGGCAATTAGTATGTCCTTCTCCAAATATTCTTCGGTAAGATTTACGGTTGGCACTTCGGGAAGCGGATTGTTTATGCGCTCGTTCCTTATTTGTAGATACACGCCTTTCATATGTCCACTCAGATCCAAACTGTACCAATAAGCCTCGTTGTCGTATGCGGCAAACGATGCCTGATTAATGTCATCAATAGATTGAAGCGATTCCAATGCATCCAAAAATTGTTCCGGGGAATCAAAACTCTGATAACCATTTCCCCACCCAATACTATATTCATAACTTGTTCTATTCAACTGCAGATATGAACTGGAATTACGCATATCAAGAAGCCAATTCTTGAAAACTGCAAATAGCGTATCAAAATCATCGTTTTTAACTGACAATGCTGCATTTTGCAAATATTGACCTTCTTGGTACAATGTCAAAATTTTGGAAATGCTGTCGGTTTCTGCATCCTCGTATTTGTTCTGCGTTTCGCTTTCCACATAACCATGTTGCGTTATATAATCAATTGCTTCCTGATACGTTCTGCCTAACAACGATTTCAAAAACACAAAATCTCCGCCATCGGTTTCGTATTCCTGCAGGGCGTTTCTTGCATTTCTTACACTTGCGTTCTCGTCCTCATCAAATTTGAGGCGCTCGCACGATGAGAATGAAAAGACAAACGCGATTCCGAGAAGGATTGCTAATATTTTAATGTTCGATTTCATATTGTAAAATTTTTAATTCGTAGCAAAGATAAACAACATTTTTTATTTTTAAATACATTCCTTTTTTTACAGCAAAAACCATTTTATCTTTTATAACATCAAGATTCTGACGCTGATAATTGAGCGGCTATTGTCAATAACCACTACCATTTTAGTACATCCTTTCTCGCTAAACGTATAAACAAGTAAATGGTTGCCTCGGTTGGTGAATTTTTTTGAATTTTTCAATTTGTAGCGCCGAATACAGAGATTTGCATAGAATTATTTTCAAAATCTGTAGCGACGTTGCGAGCAATGTCAACTACATAGAATTTTGAAAGGAAAATCGCAAACGAAAGAAATATTCCGATATTTTTTCGTAACTTTGCGGTTTGTTTTCATTTTTGCAGAAATGAGATTCAAGGACGTAATAGGACAGGACGAAATAAAGAGCAGGCTCGTACAGGCTTACAAGGAAAACCGCGTGAGCCACAGTTATTTGTTCTATGGTGCACCGGGTGTCGGCAAGATGGCTTTGGCAATAGCATTCGCCCAGTACCTTTCGTGCGAAAACAAGGAAGACGGCGACAGTTGCGGATGCTGTCCGAGTTGCCAGAAGTACGAAAAACTGGTACACCCCGACTTGCACTTCGTTTTCCCATACATCACTTCGTCGAATTCGCAAAACAAGGCCGTGAGCGACACCTACATCGACCTTTGGCGACCGATGGTGAACAAAAGCCCATATTTTTCGTACCGCGACTGGACAAACAACCTGCAGAGCGAAAACAAGCAGTGCCAGATATATGCTGCCGAATCGGCTGAAATCATCAAAAAGGTTAGTTTAAAGACCTACGAATCGGACTACAAGGTGATGATAATCTGGTTGCCCGAAAAGATGAATACCGAGTGCGCTAACAAGATATTGAAAGTGCTTGAGGAACCACCCCACAATACCGTGTTTCTGCTCGTGAGCAACAATCGCGAAGACATTCTGCCCACAATACAGTCGCGCACCCAGCCGATAAAGGTTCTCGGAATCGCCGACGAACCTCTGGAGCAGGCTCTGGTTGACAGATTCGGCATAACCGAAGAAGAAGCCGCCGACATTGTGAAGATTAGCAACGGCAGTTTCCTCGAAGCACGCCAGCAAATCGAACAGGACGAAGAAAACGCATTCAACTTCGAGAACTTCAAGTCGCTGATGCGAACCTGTTACAGCGGCGATGTGGTTACGGCACTTGCATTTGCAAAGGAAATCGCAAAACTGTCGCGCGAACGGCAAAAAAGTTTCATCGACTACTGCCTGATTATGGTCCGCGAAAACTTTGCAAGGAACATCAACGGCAACGTCGCCTACCTCACGAAGGACGAAGACGCATTTGCCAAGAACTTCTCACGCTTCATAAACGAAAGGAATATCAATAACTTTATAACAATTTTCAACGATTCATATTACCAGATTGAACGCAACGGAAATTCGGAGATAATTTTTACCGACACCGCGTTCAACATAATGAAAATAATACGCAAATAAGATGGAAGACAGAATTATAAATATCCCGACCGACAACTGCGACGAAAACTATTGTTCGTTCTCGGCAAAGGGCTGCTGCAACAAACTCAACGTTTACGACTGGCTTGCCGACATCAACGACCCGCTCGCTCAGTCGAGATATGTTGAAGTAAGGTTCAAGAACACCCGCAAGGGCATCTACGAAAACAACCTCGACCTGCCGTTGCAGGTTGGCGACATCGTGGCTGTGGAATCGTCACCCGGACACGACATCGGAATAGTTTCGGCAATAGGCCAGATTGCCTGCTACCAGATGAGAAAGATAAAGAACCTCAGGCTTGCCGAAATAAAGAAAATCTACCGCAAGGCTCGTGCCAACGACATCAAGAAATGGCAGGAGGCAATCGCCCTCGAACGTCCGACAATGCTCCGCACACGCGAACTCGCCGAGGAACTTGGACTGTCAATGAAAATAGGCGACACCGAATTCCAGGGCGACAAGACCAAGGCTATTTTCTACTACATAGCCGAAGAACGCGTTGATTTCCGCGAACTTATCAAGCGTATGGCCGAGGAATTCCATATCCGCATCGAAATGAAGCAGATAGGCGCACGTCAGGAAGCAGGTAGGATAGGAGGGATAGGTCCCTGCGGCCGTGAACTTTGCTGCACGACCTGGATGTCGGACTTCAATTCTGTATCCACCAACTCGGCTCGTCTGCAAGAACTTACGCTTAATCCGCAGAAACTGGCCGGACAATGCAGCAAGTTGAAGTGCTGCCTTAACTACGAACTCGGCGTTTACCTTGATGCACGCAAGGACTTCCCCGAAAACGCATCGGTACTGCGCACAAAGGAAGGCGAGGCTCACCACATCAAAAACGACATCTTCAAGAAGCAGATGTACTACGAAGTACGCATAAACGACATTCCTACCATCAAAATCCTTGATGTCGACACTGTAAAAAGCATTGTGGAACAGAACAGGAATGGAATTTTGCCCGAAAACGTATTCGAGATGCAAAAGACTGGTTCGCGTTCGATTTCGTACACCGACGAACTTAACTCCGAAAGCATCACCCGCTTCGACAAGGCAAAGAAGCAGAACAAAAACAAGAATCGCAACAGGGGCAAAAAGCAGGGCAAACCACAGGATTCACATCAAAAGCAGGATGGCACGCCCAAACCTACAAACGACAAAAACGAACAACAATGAGAAAACGTATCTTATTCATAATAGCGATATTAGCGTTGTCTTTTGCATCGTGCGACAGCAACAAGGTTTACGAGGAATATGTAGAAATTGACGACTATGTATGGAACTCGTCGAAGCCTTTGAGTTTCGAGTTCGAAGTCAGCGACACCACAGCCTTGCACGACATTTATGTGAATGTCCGCCACGCAAACCAGTATCCGTACAGCAACCTTTGGCTTTTCATAAACTCGTGGTCGCCAAGCGGACAGAAGGCTGTCGATACCCTTGAATGCGTACTCGCCGACGAACACGGCAAATGGACTGGCAGTGGGTTGGGCGACATCTGGGACGACCAGATTCTGTGGAAGAAAAATGTTCGTTTTGCAACCGCTGGAAAATATCACGTAGAATACAACCAGGCAATGCGCACCGAAAACCTTGTGGGAATTATGGATATGGGTTTGCGCGTAGAACTTGCCGACAACGAGGAATAAAGATGTACTGTCCATTGTGCAATAGCCAAGCAGAAGAAACTTTCGGTGCAAACGGGAAGACTTATCACCGTTGCAGCCACTGCGGGCTTGTGTATATGGACGAAAACGACCGCCTTTGTGCCGACGACGAGAAAAAACGCTATTCGTTCCACCAGAACAGCATCGACGATGAAGGATACGTAACCTTTCTCGGCCGCGTAATCGAACCAATGATGAAATATTTGTCGGCAGGGATGAAAGGACTGGACTACGGCTGCGGACCGAATCCCGTACTTGCACAGATAATCAAGGACAAAGGCTTTGAATGCGATTTCTACGACCCATTTTTCTTTCCGCAATGCAACTTTGGTGGAAAATACGATTTCATATTCGCAACCGAATGCTTTGAGCATTTTTTCACACCCGGCCACGAACTCGACAAAATCTGCACTTTGCTGAATTCCAACGGAATATTAGGCATAATGACAGAATTTTTGCCATCAAACACAGATTTTGCCGACTGGTACTACAAGAACGACCCTACGCACGTTTGCTTTTACGATGGAAAAAGCATCAACTACATTTGCGAAAAATACAATTTCAAGGAACTTTACAACGACAATCATAGAGTAATCATTTTAAAGAAATTATGACACCTAACATAAACATATTGCGGAGAATTACACCTCGGTGGGTAGTTTTTATGATAGATACAATTATCTGTTTTGCATCTATATTGTTAGCCTATTACCTTAGGTTCAATTTTCAAATCAATGATACTGAAAGGATTTTTATGCCTATTGGAATACTCTCTGTAATCCTAATAAGAGCAATATCATTTGTAATTGGCAAAACATACTCAGGAATGGTAAGGTTTACTGGCACCCATGACATAATACGAATATTAATTGTGATCGTATGTGGTTCTGCCGTGTTAGTATTAACCGATATTGTTGGACTGCCAATAATTGGAAAATACCTTGTTCCACTGTCGATAATAATAATAGATACTTTTATTTCAGCATCTTCCCTTATATTTTCGAGACTTCTTATAAAGATACTATACCTTGACTACAATCGTCAACAGAAAGACAGCGACAACGTGCTCATATATGGGATGGGGGATCTTGCACAAATAACCAAAAGAGCCATCGAACGCGATAGACGCACACAATACAGAGTAGTAGGTTTTGTTGAACACCATAAGAAAGTTGCCGGAAACAAAATAGATGGCATTAAGATTTATCACATAAATAATCTTGAAAGCATTATTGAAGAAAACAATGTATCTGTGCTGATAATTTCGGAGCGAAGCCTGTCGGTCGCAAGAAAAAATTTTGTAATTGACATCTGCCTTTCTCGAAACGTAGAAATCCGTACAATTCCCGAAGTGACAACTTGGGTAAACGGCGAACTTTCGGTCAACCAGTTGAAGAAATTCAAAATAGAAGATCTACTTGAACGTCCCGAAATCCGTATCGACCAAGACGATATGAACCGTAACCTTAGCGGAAAAGTCATAATGGTAACTGGTGCGGCAGGTTCTATCGGCAGTGAAATAGTCCGTCAGTTGACCAAATTCAGCCCCAAGACGATAATTCTGTTCGACTGCGCCGAATCGCCACTTTACGACATTGAACTTGAAATACGCGAGGAATATAAGTTCAGCAATATTGAAATCGTCATCGGCGATGTTCGCGACAAGGTTCTTGTAGAGCAGGTTTTCGACAGGTACAAGCCCGAGATAGTGTATCACGCAGCCGCCTACAAGCACGTGCCGATGATGGAAAACCATCCGTCAGAAGCGGTGATTACCAATGTGATGGGCAGCAAGATTCTTGCCGATACAGCCGTAAGGCACAATGTTGGCAAGTTTGTGATGGTTAGCACCGACAAGGCCGTAAATCCAACAAACGTAATGGGCGCAAGCAAGCGAATAGCAGAAATTTACACTCAGTCGCTCAACAACGCCGAAAATGTAAATACTCAGTTCATAACTACACGTTTTGGCAATGTGCTGGGTTCAAACGGCTCGGTAATTCCGCGTTTCCGCAAGCAGATTGAAAATGGCGGTCCTATAACTGTTACCGACCCAGAAATCACACGCTTCTTTATGACTATTCCCGAAGCCTGCCAACTTGTGCTTATTGCAGGAAATATGGGCAAAGGCGGAGAAATCTTCATTTTCGATATGGGACAGCCAGTAAAAATTGCAAAATTGGCCGAAAAGATGATTCTGCTGTCGGGTCTGAAGGTTGGCACCGACATTGAAATTAAGTACACAGGTCTGCGCCCTGGCGAAAAACTTTACGAGGAACTTCTTGCTACCAAGGAAAATACGATTCCTACTGAAAACAAGCAGATTATGGTTGCCAAAGTTCGCGTGTACGACCATTCAGAAGTTGCAAAACCTATCGAACATCTTATCGAAATAGCACCCAACCGCAACGATATGGAAATTGTAGCCGAGATGAAAAAGATTGTTCCCGAATTTATCAGCAACAATTCGGTGTTCGAGAAGTTGGACAAGCAAAACGCCAACTGATATGATGGGAATGATGCTGGTATCGGTGCTTGTCCTAAGTTTTGTCTTGGTGGCCATACCAAATATCCTTTGGTTTGTAATATGGCTGGTCTGCAAATGCTTCCACTATGCTTTGCCTTACGCACCATTCGGCTGGACAGCCTTCGTGTTCGTTGCCTTTGCGTGGCTTGTGATGGCATACGGATTCTTTTTCGGTCGCTTCAAACTAGACATCAACAGGTGGGACTACTCGCACAAGGATATTCCTGCCGAATTCGACGGCTACAAGATTGTCCACATCAGCGACCTGCATCTTTCCACTTTCGATGATAGCCCCAAGCAGTTGCAGAAGTTTGTCGATTCCATCAACGCACAGAATCCCGACCTTATATGTTTCACCGGCGACTTGGTGAGCCTTGGCGTAGAAGAAGCCGAGCCGTACGTTGAAACGCTAAAACAGATGAAAGCCAAGGACGGCATTGCCAGCATACTCGGCAACCACGACTTTATAATATATAGGCATCGCAGAGATACGACTTTCAGCCGCGAAAATGCCGTTGCACGCCTCGACAGCCTGCAACGCAACACTCTTGGCTGGCATTTGCTCCGAAACGACAACTTCACAATCGAGCGCAACGGTCAAAAGATAACCATCATCGGTGTTGACAATAAAAACTGCTCGAACCAAGGTTTCCGCACCATTGATATGGGTGACTTGCCAAAGGCAATGCAAGGCACCGATGGTTTCCGCATACTTCTCACCCACGACCCAAGCCACTGGCGCGGCGAAGTGGTCGGACAAACCGACATTCCGCTTACCCTTTGCGGACACACTCATGCCGCACAAATCAAACTTCTTGGCTGGACCCCTGCCTCGTGGACTTTCACCGACACCGATGGTCGTTACGACGAAGGCGACCAGACAATGTACATAAATGTTGGTCTCGGATGCACGCTCCCCGTAAGGATTGGTGCAAATGCGGAGATTACGGTGATTACACTTAGGAAAACTAACTTAAATTAATCAGTTATGATTTCATTTGAAAGCGACTACATAGCAGGCGCACACCCAAAAATACTTGAGCGACTGGCCGAAACAAACATGGAAGCCCTCATCGGATACGGCGAGGACAAGTATTGCCAGATGGCTGAAGAAAAAATCAAAAAGGCATGCAAACGCCCCGATGCAAAAGTACATTTTCTCGTTGGAGGTACTCAGACAAACCAAGTTGTCATTAGTTCGATGCTTGCCGACTACGAGGGCGTAATAGCAGCCACAACGGGACACATCAGCGTACACGAGGGAGGCGCAATAGAATTTACAGGTCATAAGGTACTCACTCTCCAAGCTATTGATGGGAAACTTAATGCTCAGAACATTGACGAATATGTCACCACTTTCTACAACGATGGCAACCACGAGCACATGGTTTTCCCAGGAATGGTATATATCTCCCACCCTACCGAATACGGCACACTTTATAGCAAAAGCGAACTGACAGCAATTTCCAATATTTGCAAAAAGCACAACATTCCGCTATTTCTGGATGGAGCTCGGCTCGGATACGGGCTTGCAAGCCGTCAAACCGATGTCACACTGCCCGACATTGCCGAGCTATGCGATGTTTTCTACATAGGCGGGACAAAAGTCGGTGCACTGTGCGGAGAAGCGGTTGTCTTTACTCATAATAATACGCCCAAGCATTTCATTACCAAGATGAAACAACGTGGTGCCTTGCTTGCAAAAGGACGTCTGCTCGGCATTCAGTTCGATACGCTTTTCACCGACAATCTCTATATGGAAATCAGCCGTCATGCTATCGAAATGGCCGAAAAACTAAAATCTTTGCTGAAAGAAAAAGGTTACAGATTTTATATCGAATCTCCAACAAACCAGCAGTTTATAATTCTCAGCAACGAACAGATGAACAAACTTGCACAAAATGTCTGCTTCAGTTTCTGGGAAAAATACGACGAAACGCACACTATAGTTCGCTTTGCCACAAGTTGGTCAACGAGCAAAGCAGACTTGGAAGAATTGGAAAAGTGGCTGTAAGATAAAAAAAGCCCCAAGCTTTTAAAAGTTTGGGGCTTTGTTTTGTTATTATAATTACCTTGCAATCAATATCTTCCGATTCAGAATACCATTCTCGGTTTCAATTCTTAGAATGTACTCGCCAGAAGGTACATCAACAGATATTTCGGTAACTGTTGACTCAGAAGAAACTTTCCGTATAAGTTTTCCACTCAAATCAACAAGTTCGACCGAAACCACTCCGTCGCCTTCAACAAAGACTGTTCCGTCCGACGGCACCGGATATACATTTATTGCAACTTCAACACCTTCAACAAACGAAAGGTCGTTTATGATGACTTCGGCGGTGTCAGCACAATTGTATTCGCTGTAGCCGATAACCCAAATTGTGTCGTTAGCTGCTTCCACCGTTATGCTCGGTGTTGTTTCTCCTGTTTCCCATTCGTAGGTAGATGCACCTTCGGCGGTAAGCGTTATTTCCGCACCATTTGTAACCTGACTAACAGAAACTTCCGGTTGCTCATAAACATTAATCACTAACGTTACAATGCTGTCGCAGTGGTTTTCGGTCTCTAGATGAATTTCGTATGTTCCAGCCTCTGCATATTGTTCGCCGTTGTACTCGTATGGCAATTCGCTCGGGCAGATAGAAATTTCCTCGGTGGTGGCGGCAGAATGCAAGATTGTCAAGTTTAGTGTAACTATGCTGTCGCAACCGTTGGCATTTTCGAGTACGAATATAGGTTCGTTGGTCGATTCGGTGTAGGTTATGCCATCAATCCAAGTGTAGGAATCACAAGCAGTAACCACATCGGTTCCGAATGTTGCCTCGTTTACCACAACGGTTATGCTTACGGTATTGTCGCAGCCAGTCTCGGTGTTCGTTACTGTAAGGCTGTATTCTCCAGCATAATCGGATGTTGCCTCGCGTATCTCAATATAATCTTCGTCTGACGAAAAGCCGTTTGTGCCAGACCACGAATAAGTATATTCGTCGCCAGTTGACGAGCCTTCGGCAGTAAGTATCATAATTCCTCCATCGCATACCATAGTTGTCGAAGCACTTGCAACAGCATTGGGACGAACAACTGTTGTTTCTATTGTTGCCTCAGTGCTCTTTTGGCACATACCATTGCTAACCATAACAATGTAGTCTCCTTCCATAAGGTTCTCAAAGACAGGACTTTCCTGGAAGTTTTCTCCATCGAGAGAATATTCGTAACCTTCTCCTACTGGCGAAGTTACTGATATGGTGCCATTGCCACTTCCCGAACAATTTGTATTCGGTGTTGTTGAGACGACAGGAACCTGTGGGTATGGATGTATGGTAAGGTGCAGTGTTTTGGAATAGTAGCAGCCGTATGGCGATTGGTACCATGAAGTAAACGTACCGGATTCGTTGTATGTGTGACCGTTGTACTCAAATGAACCACAAGCTTCTTCGTAAATATCTATGTTGGTGTCCCCAATTATACTGAGATGCAAGGTTACAATGCTGTCGCAACCTGTTATGAATGAATAGAATTTACGGGTATAAATTCCAGTCTCTTCGTATGTTGTAGAGCCAAATGCATTGTTTGCCCAAGTATATGAGTAGCAAGCAGTGTCATATATGTGGGTAGTATCCGAACTATGTATCGTAAGGTGTAAGGTTACGATGCTGTCGCAACCTGCGGCGGTCTGCAAGGTGTCGGTGTATTCGCCACTGAGCGTGTAGGTGTTTCCGTGCCAATCGTAACTGTTGCACGTCGATATTGGAGGCAAGTCTGTCTGCAAAGGCAAAATTTCAAACATCGGTGAATTTTCCGCCAACACAAGTTCGTAGTTGTCGCCAGCATCAAGAGTGCCGAGAATGTAGTTGTATGTTCCGACCGATTCGCCTTCCTCACGCGACAATTCTCCGCTTACATTAATGTTATCAGACAGCGAGTACTGCAATGTCGGGTCGGTCTGACCGCAATACTTGTGCTGGTTTGCCAACGGAGTTACCGTTACGGTTCTTGGTGTTACCACAATTGAAATGTTTATTATGCTGTCGCAGCTTCCGTTGTTGTGGAATGTCCACTGCAAGTCGAATTCACCAGCATTATCGAAAACTACGGTGCTGTCGCGATATGTAAACGACCGACCGAGTTCTACTGTTGCAGTTGTACTGCCAATCTGCTGAGGTGTTACTGCTACGTTATGCGTGTCGTTTGCACGGCAGGTTGCCGAATTGCGGAAATTAATCAAGTCCGAATACCTGAATGCAACCACCGGACGAACAACGTGAGACTCAGTCTTGGAATTAGACGCGGTAGCCGTTCCCAAAGAACACCAAGCATTGTTTACGTCTTTTTCCGTAACCGACCAGTAACGAGACGATTCGTCTATTTCGGTGCCGCCAAGCATATTTATCGCATAGTTTACATTTGTAATATTTGTTGCCAAAGTATATAATTCGCCTTCGGCAGGCAAGTACCAGTTCTCGCCTTTGGTGCGAGCCTTCAATGCTGCAATATAGTCGGCTTCGGCAGGAGTTGGCCGCGAATTGTTGTAGGCGACAAGAGCATCCGTCATCGCTTTGCCGTTCATCTTGGTTCGTGCATCGGTGTAGGTTGCCACATATTCGCCTGTGGTAAAACTCGATGTTCCCCACGGAATACCTGGATATTCGTCAAGTGAAACGACGCGCACCGAATCGGCATTGGTTGAATACACAACGCCTATAGCCTCCAAGTTCTGAATTTCGGCTTCCATCCATTGCGACGGCCTTACAACTATGTTGTTGCTTGTCACGATGTCGCCTACGAACACATTGCCCGAACTTGGCGCAACGCCCGATGTCTTAACCGCATTTATTCCAAACTGCGCATTTTCGTAAAGGGCAGCCGTAGAAACAGCACTTTCGGTTCCGATAACCGCATTGCTTTCGGCATTGTACCACGAGTATGTTACCATTTCGCTGCTGCTCGGAGTTGCAAGCAGGGTAGCGTTTTCACCGTAGCAAACAGCATTGTCGCCACTAATGGAAACAGAGAACTGTGGTGCTACATTGACCGTTATGCTTCCCGTTCCTGTGCAAGCGCCACCACTGACACTTACAGCGTAAGTTGTCGGCGCTGTAAGGTTTGCCGTGGTGAACGTACTTCCCGTTCCAAGATGGTTTGCAGGATTTGACGGCATATACCACACGTATTCAAGACTTTCGTCATCGGGGACACTCAAAGTTTCAGAAGTGTTGTAGCAAACAATTCCGCCACCATTTATTGCCACATCGGTTTCAATTACTGAAATGTCGAACGACTGGCTTGACGAACAGTATCCTTCCACCTGCTCGAAATATTGTCCTACCGTAACCGAATACTGGTGAGGTTCTGTTACGTTCCAAATAGTAGTAAAATATTCGGTGCAAATTGTCTCATTGGGATTCTGCTCGTCTCTCCATAAGTATGTAAAATCTCCTTCGCCGTGAGCTACAGAAATATTCGCATCAGAACCCATACACACGAGCATATTTCCAGCCAATGCATATTCAGGCTCAAGCACATGGACACTTACACGCACAATGCTGTCGAATCCTTGGTACGAAGTGTAGGTGCGTGAAATGAGCGTATCGTTTTCGGCAAAGAAGTCGGAGCCCAAGTCAACAACCTTTTCGCCACGGCAGTAATACTTGTCCTTGGTTATGTCGCTAACAAAGCCGACGTTACGGATTGGACGTATATAATAGCCCGAGCCAATCCCCGTAAGAGCTATAACTCCTGTATTTCCGTTCAATGTAATCGGATAACCATTTTGCGGCACAGTATAAGTCCAGTATTTCTGCGATTTCAGCCAATAGCCTCCCAGCCCAACTATCACGTCGTGCGTATATATTTTCGAAGAATACAGTTTCCTCATCTGTCCAGCTGTTGGCAAGTACCAGCCGTTTTCGAAGTCCATAGCGAATATTGCTGGGTAAAAGACGTGTTGAGTTAAACAATTGTCACACGACTCTAAATCATATATGTGGTCGCGAAATCTCTTGTTGCCTAACCAGCCTTCAACATCCTCCAGATATTTTCCATATTCGGCAAAAGTATTCGACTCTATAGTTACAGGTGTGTTGGCACCAATACCACTAACAGTCCAGTATTTTGTTATAGGATAATCCCTAAGCGAAACTGCCCAGCCGTGGTTGCCGTCGTCGAACACATAAAAAACTACAGCTTTTTCATTTGTAGGAGAATATACGGTATCTCCTATATGGTATCTCTGTGCAAATGCAAATGCAGGCACGAGAAATAATATTGCTAATAATATCTTCTTCATAATCAAAAGTTTTAAAAGTTTCTAATTGCCCTTACACTCGCGTTATTGCCTTTGGGTGCAGCAAGCGGACCGCCGTCGTATCTCAGCATCCACGCACTAATCACCGCACCATTTTCCTCGGTACACGACCAGTATTGCTGTCCGTTCATCTTTGAACCGCTGCCTATTGCATCAATAGCGTCATTTATTTCCGGTAGGCTCGCATACAGAATCATAAGTTGCCCGATTGACGGAAGATACCAGCCTTCGCCACACTGTACCGCCGCAGCAACCGCCGACGAATAAGTTGACAGCGGCCAACCAATTATTTGTGCTGTGCGCACTATCGAATCGCAACGGGTAACGCCTATTGTATCGCGGTAAACCTGCATAGTATTATTATTGTACATAGTCAGATAGCATAGGCTTTCGGTATTACCCCACGCCATTGTTTCCGAACTGGCATCATTTAGAGCCAAAGCCCAGCCGTGCTGCTGTGTATTGTCAACAAAAAACACAATGCCGAGAGCAGTCTTTCCACTCGACGCAAAGTCATCGCGAGAAACAAAAGTGTTGTCGGTACATAGTATTTCCCCGATATGTACATTTCCTTGAGAATACGAGTATACACTCGCAAACATCAGCATAATTATCAGAAATCGTTTCATAATATCACATTTTTTAATGCTAACATAATATTTCGCAAGTATAATATATTTTTTCGTAAGTTCAACAAATTTTAACATTTTTTCAAAAAAAAATGTTCATCGTAGGCTCAAGACTACGACGATATATCACAACGATACATCACAAGGCTCTTGCCTTGCCTAGTACGTTTGCCTTTTAAACACGCTTCTTAATTCTCGCCTAACTCTTAATTCTTAACTTTTAACTCTCAACTAGGACTTATGCTTGAGATATATTTCCGTTAGCGTGCAAAGGAAAATGTTATTTCATTCGCGAATAGCAGTCCTTGAAATCCTGAAATCTTGCCATCCAGTGCTGCTCGCGCTCGTGTGTGAACTCGTCGCGTTCGATGGTTGAATACTCGTCAAATTGGTGAAGAATCTGGAAGTTGCCATCGTCGTGGTGTTGTGCGGCGGTAAGTTCGGCTAGTGGCGAATCGGGTTGCTGACCAATGTGGTGCAGTTCGTAGGGGTCACCGTTTTCATCGTGAGGAGGATAGCCTTCGCCCATAAGGTCGGCATTGCACCAGTCCCAGTATTCAGGATGTTTGCGTCCGTACCAGTTGCGACAGTTGTAGGCCTCGCCGACTATGGTTGGATTCAGCAATGCTGCTTTTCCATTTACTCGCCCTTCCTTAAGTCCCGCCTTGATATAAACATTGGCTTCGTCCATGTCGCGGATGTAGTCGGTAATTGCCGACGACCAACCGGTGCGAAGTTTCAGTGTCATTTTTTCTAAGGTTGATAGCATAAATAGAATTTACGATTTTTGATTTTTGATTGTGCAAATTTATGCAAATAAATGAGCAATACCAACCACGACAAGCGCAATTATTGCAACAATTAAAATTCCCAAAACTATTATGACCCACTTTATGCCCTTGACAATCTTTGCAAGGTGTTCGTTGGATTCTTTCAGGTACGACTGGATAAGATTTAACCCACCTGTTACTGTTATAAGTATATCGTCAACCCATCCTGCTACTGGAATGACATCTGGCAGAATATCGACTGGCGATAGCGCATATATTATTCCGATTACTGCCCAAATCCATGCACCCACGTGCGATTCTTTCTTTTCTTCTAAATGTTCTGACATAGCTTTATCTCCTTTCTTCCATTTCTTCCCAAATTCGTTTGTAAGATAATTTGGTAAATATATTGACAAAGGGCCAAATCGAATCTGGCATTGTCCTTATGCTTCCGCAATGCGGGCATGGTTGTGGTACAGACATCATAGTAGCCATATATTCAATGTCGGGAGCCTTGAATATCTCAGCGCACTCTGTGCATTTGAATCTTGTTGTTCCTCTATACATAATTTCTAAATTTTATGAGGCAAAGATAATTGGTTAGAATGCCAAAAATTGGCAGTGTCTAAATTTTTTTTTCGCCAAGTAACAGCAACATAAAATATGCGTTCCACGAAAATTAGTGTCGTTTGTTTTTCGGTGAACGAGAAAAATGTGCTTTCGCCGAAAAATAGTCGAGTTTATTTTTCGGTGAATGACAAACATAATAATCAGTTATTTGTGCTTATACCAATTTCTTTTTTCAGAAGTTCATATACATACGATGGACTTTGCGAATATAAGTCACCTTCTTTAATCTGAAGAAGTTCGTACACATGTGAACAATAGACCTTTTCTAGAGCCTTGTCCATATCCAAACCCTCGTCCTCCATAATAAAGGCAACGAGTTTGTCTACAATTCTATTCGTTAAAAATTCTTGTATTTGCTTGTCTGTCATATTCGTTTCAATAATTTAACAGCCCGTTCTGTTCCAAAGAAATATTGGTTGTTCAACTTTTTGTAATCTAATTCCTTGGAAAGTTCCTCAAGAGTAATTGTTCCTTCCTCGTAGCGACCGAGCATATATGCAACACCGTCATTTGCTATCGGTCCATAAACTATATCGTAGTCGTGATGAAATATGATATTCCTGTTACGGTTCTTGAAAATAAACTCAGCCCATTCTATTGAAACTGACTTGAATATACGAACTTTCAAATCCAACGATAAAAGGTTGCTTTCATCGAATTCGTATTTTTGAACTATTGGCGCTCCGTGAAACAGCAAAGATTTTTTCTTCGCCATTTCTTCTGCTTGACTTTATATGTCAGTCAAGTAGAATCCGCGTCCAAAATCCTTGTATGGAGAAGATTTTGAAATGTCTATTGTATCAAAATCAATATTTGTTCCATGGTATAGTATCATACGAGGTAACCTCCATTATTATTGCAACATACTATTAGGTCATCAACGGCATCTTCGATAGATTGCAAATGTTCAATGTCGTAGAAATCGATGAGGAATGCGATTCCTTTGTAGCGATGCAAATACAAAAATGCCTCTTTTGCTGGCAAATTGAAACGTTTGCCGAAAGCTCGTATGCAGGCATTAGTATATGGAATCTGATACTTGTTCATTAATGAATTTTTTGCAAAGATACATCTTTATTGAAATATTTGTATATGGCTACTGTTGATTTATGCGAATATCTTCGTACACAATACTATAATAGCAATTGCAACAATGGCAAAGAAGCTAACTTGCACCATGACCAACTTTGCGCACCTAAATTTATTTGCAAGCGCTTCGTATCTCTCTTTCAGGTACGACTGGACAAGGTTAAGAATGCTGATTACCAGTATAAGCCCATCGTCAATCCATCCATAAATTGGAATGATATCCGGCACGATGTCAAGTGGCGAAATAGTGTAAAACGCTGCCATTACAATCCAAAGCCACGCACCAGTGTGCGGTGATTTTTGTTTTACCACTTCTTCTTGCATAGTTTTATCTCCTTAAAGTTTATTGGACAAAGGTAGGCTGCTATGTTGCCAGAACATGGCAGCTATAAAAATTTTATTCAATATTGATTTCAACTGTACCATCCTTTTTGTATTGAAAGTTTATTTTCTTACCCAAACTTAATGCAAATAAGGAGACTCCTGTTCCGCAAATAATGGACAATTCAGTAGTTGACAAACTGAATGTTCCTAATGCAGTCCCACTTGCTCTTAAGCAGTTTATTCCTACACCAAATGCAGATGTTCCACCCGTAAACGGAATTGCAATTAGACTGCATATAGTAAGCGCAACGCATCCGATTTTGGCTGCGACTTTGCACCTATGCTTGGTGATAAGCGACTTCGCGATTTCTTCCTTTGCTAAAATGCGCGTTTCTCCTGAGTTTATTGCTTCTGTCAATTCTTCTTTTGTGTAAACTGTCTTCATATTCAATTTTTTATGTTGATACTAAATTAACTACCTATTTCTACCATATATTTTTTCTTCCAAGTGTGTGTCGGGCGGCATCTCGAATTAAATATAAGCACCGCCCGTACACTGCACCAAGTAACAGAGTCGCCACAGTTACTTGCTACTGCCTGACTTGCGACCTGATTCCCTCAGCACTTCTCTCAATGCCTTCTCGATACCTTTGTCTGGATGCATCATAGTCAATATATTTTAAGGTTAAAACTCCGTTTACTACCACTAACAAACATTAGTCTTTATCCGATTTGTTGTCCGATGGCTTATCATCCGATAACAACGCTGCCATTCTTTCCCTGAAATCGCGTACTGGATTGCAAGGATCTCTCAATACCGTCATCTGCCATTTAACCACTTCCAAATAATTTCTCAAACTCATAATCCTATCGTTTTTATATTAATAATTCATTTGCTTTCTATCCGATTTGTTGTCCGATGGCTTGTCATCCGAGAACAACGCTGCCATTCTTTCCCTGAAATCGCGTGCTGGATTGCAAGGATCTCTCAATACCGTCATCTGCCATTTAACCACTTCCAAATAATTTCTCAAACTCATAATCCTATCGTTTTTATTGTTAATACTAAAAAATATACTCTCTAATTCCTTCTCTAACCAATCTGTTCCGAGTTTTACTGTTTTCCTCATTTTTTTTGAGCAGGTCGAGAAATCCCCGACCGCTCAGGTTTAACCTGTGGCGGACTTCCACCGCCGTTATTTGCAACTTCACTCGCTGCATTGGGCTCGGCATCTATAGCGCTTTACTTGCCCCGCTAGTCAAGCTACTCCGTTAAAAGCGCATATGTTGTCGCAATAGCCACTCCAACAATGTTTGCAATATGTTCTTCATAATGCCTCCTTTGTTTGAATGTTAATACTCAACCATCACCTTCACTGTCGTGCTACCGCAGATGGTTTTTACGGATAGCTTGCCAGCCGCACGCTCTTGCTACTTCTGCTGTTCTGGCAGGGTTTTCTCTTCCTTGCTGGCTTCGATTTCGTCGACCAAATTAATTATGCCAACGGCAATCGTTCCTGCAATAGCAACAGAACCCAAAGCAACACCCAATATCGAGTCGTACTTCATACTTCCTCCTGTTTTTCGTGTTAATACTCGCCAGCCACCTTCACGCCAATTTCTTGGTTATGCCCGCAGGCCAACTTTGCGGACAAGCTTCCCGGTTCTACGATCTGCGGTCGCTTTTGATTGCTTTGTATGCCTCGATGGTGATTATTACCACATTGGCACCCAAAAGCAATCCTAACAGCAGTAAAACCATATTGTCTCCTTTCTTTTGGAGTTAGTACTCGCCAGCCACCTTCACACCAATTTCTTGGTTTTGCCCGCAGGCTGGCTTTACGGACAAGCGTTCCGTTTCGCCTATTTGCGTACGGTGTTGGTTACCTCAATGATGGCACCCAAAATCGTAGCGGCGACTGTCAATACTTTTATAAAAGTACCCATATCGTCCTCCATATTTAGTTAAACATCCCTCATCACCTTCACACCAAGTTTTCTTGGTTCGCCCCGCAGATGAGGTTTGCGGATTGCGTTTGCTACTATTGTTTTCTATGATTTCCCTGAATATTATCATTTTCTTCATTCCTTTCATTTTTTTTGAGCAGGTCGAGAAACCCTCGACCGCTCAGGTTTAACCTGTGGCGGACTTCCACCGCCGTTATTTGCAACTTCACTCGCTGCATTTGGCTCGGCATCTCCTGCGCCTTACTTGCCCTGCTTGCCAAGCTCGTTCACTACTTGAGCAATAGTTGTTGCTATTGTTCCGGCAGCTGCTATATAAGCCAGCACTTTTTGCAATGTGTCATCCTTCATAATGCCTCCACTGTTTAAAGGTTAATACTCGACTGTCACTTTCACTGCCAAGAACTGCTTGGTGCTGCCCGCAGACAATCTTTGCGTGCTCGCAAATGTTAACAATTAAATTCTGGATTGTTCTTTTCATAATAAAGTTGCTCATAAATTTTTCCATATTATCGGTTTGAGTTCCCTCATCGAAAACTCACCGCAAAAGTAGATTTTTTTATTAACATGACAAACAAAAATCACATTTTTTACTGCATTATATATAAGCAATAAAAACATTCAGCAATAGTTAATATATTTATATAATTATAATATTTTCCGTGTGCAATTTTACACGAAAAAGTATCTGTTTAGAGAAATTTACGTAGATGGATGGCAGAAAAACGTCATTTTTTCAGATTGGTTTGAGATTTTCGAATTGCCTGCAGGCAAGACTAAGGTGGTATTTTCAAGTTGGAACTTCTCATATATAATTATAGGTATATAATTTCCTTGCCAAGGAGGAATTTGTTGCCGCATTCCCTTCCTCGGTTTTTGTCTTAATACTTGTAACAATATTTGCCGATGCGCTTGCCACAGCTTATAATTTTTAGTTTCGGCAAAGGTAGCAGGCCTGTTTGCCAAAACATGGCATAGTGCAGTTTTTATTTTCATTTTTCCGTGAGCAATCCCCAAATATCGTACAGCATTTCCTCACATCCAGCCACAAAAAAAGTCTATGTGCATCGGCTCTACAACAGTAGAAATTTCCTGATACACATAGACTACAAAGATGTGCTATCTAAAGGCTTCCTAAGAATCTACAACAGTAGAAATTTCCTGATACACATAGACACCTTGAAGTAGCCTAACAAATGGATGTGGATCTACAACAGTAGAAATTTCCTGATACACATAGACGGTGAAGTTTCTGTTGGATTGAATGGCGTTATCTACAACAGTAGAAATTTCCTGATACACATAGACGTCAATACACTGACACATACTATGAATCTACAACAGTAGAAATTTCCTGATACACATAGACTTGATACAAGTGGTAGCATGTACTGCGATAACGATATCTACAACAGTAGAAATTTCCTGATACACATAGACTTATAGACTTTATAACGTAGTTCTGAAAACTGAATCTACAACAGTAGAAATTTCCTGATACACATAGACAGTACCTTGTCCTAGTAATCGATGCAAAGATACTCATTATTAACATACAAGCAATAGCGAAACGACAAAAAAACAGGGGGATTTTTACCCCCCCCTACCTAGTGTTTTGTTTTCAATGTGTTGGTTATCAATACTAATCAAATTTAGCTGATTTTACATCTGCAAGCATAGTAAGCAAGAAATCTTTGCCTTGCCAACGACAGTAATCAGTATAAAAAATAACTTGTGAGCCATCAGCGTATAGCCAGTAGCTCACAAGCGTACAAGAAAATGTCAGTTTAGCGGAGGGATGAATGTTTAGTTGGCAGATTATAGATATACTATTTCCTTGTCGCGATGGATTTCCCTGCCGTATTTCATGGACTTGTTGGTGTTTGTCTCGAATACTATTACACTGTCGCTTGCTTCGAAAAGACTTGCATAGTTATCCTCAATGTTTTTCTTTAACTTTTCAATCCATGGTCTGGTGTTGTTGGCCTCAAATACAGAATATTGTATGCGCACTGCACCGTTTCTTGCGAGCATCTTCGAAAAACTAGTGCGCAAGTCATTGTCCGATATGTCATAACATATAATAATCATAGCTAAATGATAAAATTTGGATAAACATTTACGCTTTTCCCTTTCGAAAAGCACCTGTAATATTCTTGTACATACTCGAATATTCTCGACTTATACACTACCAGAGCATCGAAAAACATTGTGCAGTATTTTCCTATCATTTCGTACCTGAGCTGGTAGTGGTTTCCATTTACGACAAAGTCATCGTCAGTACATTTTCGTTTCCTGAATGCAGTGCGTGTTTCCTTGTCGATTATACAGCGGAACGGCTCCATCAAGTCGCATATAAGCGACTTGCGCTTAAACCACATCCTATGATATACTCCAACATACAGGTCGAAACCAAAAATCCGGGCAAAACATTCGACAAAATTAAATAGAATGGTATATCCCAAATCGAGAGTAGCATTGATTGCATCGGGTTTTGTACGAGGAATTCTGGTTTTCCATTCGAGATTGTGAAAATAAGCCGAAAAAAATGCCTTGGCGGCAAATCCCTCAACGCCCATCAGCTGCTTGTAGTCGTGCACATACTGTATGCCTTCGATGGCCATTTCGCATTGTGACCTTGTATGCTTCACAAGTTCGCTGTTCATCCGTGTACGCTTCAGCAGTGTAAGTTGATTCATAATCTTGTTCCTGACTATAACCTTGGCGATAGATATGTCGTCCGAAGGAAGTGCGTACTGTCTTTGCCTTACATTGAAATTGGCTTCGGAACCATCCGACCAGAAAAATACAGGTCTGAAAGTCGGCTTTACAACAACTATTGCCACATTGAATTTACGGCAGTTTTCGAGCAAGGGCGTTGTAATCGAAATTGACCCGACAACAAACAGCGCAAGTATCTTTTGGAATGGCATTTTGGTAAGTGTCCGTTCTTCGGCATTGTCCTCAAGAAGCAGTTCTCCGTTGCACACCCTCAGCGTGCGGCTATTCGTGCAATTAATTACGAATATTGTACGGTATTCAATGTCCTTGTGCGTCAGCATAGCACTATCCTCCAAATTATTGGCTGCGACAAAACTCCGGCGCTTGCATCTGCTATGCTTGCAATCACTTTTGATAACATAATACTAATCATATACATAAATATTTTAGTTGCTACAAAAGTAGCGAGTGTCCTTGCCAAAATATGGCAGTGCTTGCGCATGCACTGAGCAATCCCCAAATATCGTACAGCATTTCCTCACATCCAGCCACAAAAAAAGTCTATGTGCATCGGCTCTACAACAGTAGAAATTTCCTGATACACATAGACTTTTAAAGAGAATAAAAATCGTAAAATGAATCTACAACAGTAGAAATTTCCTGATACACATAGACTTGCAAAAGCTATATGTAACCAAATATTCGATGAATTCATCTACAACAGTAGAAATTTCCTGATACACATAGACAAAACCCTGGCACTTTTTAATGACTATCCGTGAGATCTACAACAGTAGAAATTTCCTGATACACATAGACTCTTCAAAGAGATTGAGGAATTTTGCAAGGATCTACAACAGTAGAAATTTCCTGATACACATAGACATCCAGAAGCTTCTGAAGTCATATGGTTCAAAAAGATCTACAACAGTAGAAATTTCCTGATACACATAGACCTTGGACTTGCAGGGGTAGCCATCACATCTACAACAGTAGAAATTTCCTGATACACATAGACCTCATTTAAGGATGTCCCATTCGAATCATCTACAACAGTAGAAATTTCCTGATACACATAGACTTAAGTTAAGTATCATTATACTGATAATCTACAACAGTAGAAATTTCCTGATACACATAGACAATACAATAACCTTGGGTATACTCTACAAATCTACAACAGTAGAAATTCCCTGATACACATAGACTTAGGAATTTAGAATATAGACAAGTAAATCTACAACAGTAGAAATTTCCTGATACACATAGACTCTGAAAAAGTTTATTGAACAAAAATCAACATGGATCTACAACAGTAGAAATTTCCTGATACACATAGACGTAACTAGACCCTCGAATATGATGGGGACCTGGGATCTACAACAGTAGAAATTTCCTGATACACATAGACGGAGACGTACAAAATAACCTCTGATGAGACTGGACGAATCTACAACAGTAGAAATTTCCTGATACACATAGACAGTACCCTGTCTATGGTAATCGATGCAAAGATACTCATTATTAACATACAAGCAATAGCGAAACGACAAAAAAACAGGGGGATTTTTACCCCCCCTGCCTAGTGTTTTGTTTTCAATGTGTTGATTATCAATACTAATGTAATTGGGCTGATTTTACATCTGCAACCCTACGAATATATGAACGGCAGGAATGTTGCACAGTCCCACAGCGATGCTTCCGTGTTGATTTCCTTGAACTCTGCGTGCTTGTCCATATACTCGGCAAAGGTCTTGCTTTGTTTTGTAAGTTCCTGCACATATTGTGCATAGTTTCTGCAATACTCGTTGTCGGGTTCTATGCGTGCAAGGCACTGGATAATAGGCAGAGATAAGGTTTTTAAGGTGAACTGGTGACTGTTTTGTAGTTTTGCAATTGCTTTCTCGAAGTTTTCGGCTGCAATCTTTTTATTACCATATTTATCAATCATCTGTGCAATTCCTTCCCATTTTTGCGCCATTGGGAACGGATACTCACGGCTTCCCTTGTATTCTTGACTAAGATTAATTCCATCCAAATCGAGAGAAGGCGATTCGGAGAAAAGGTCCAAAGCCCTTAGTTTGCAGTAGGCAAGCAAATTCCATGCAGGAATGTCCGGATTGTTGAAATCACCATCGATATAGTATTGTCGAGGAGAGACTTTTACACATTTATTGAAATATTCAACAACGGCATTCTTGTCCTTTTGCAGATGAGCAATGGTTAACATAAAGGAGTTGGTCTGCGTTTGTGTTCTAACTGCATATTTCGTTGATTCTTCAAAAGATTTCATAGCTTCAACGTATCGTCCATTGAAGGCATACGCCTGCGCAATAGAGCCGAGCAATGCGGTACAATTTTCATCTTTGTCACCAACAAAATCTTTAAACATATTTTTTGCTTCCGATTGAATCCTGAATGCTTCTTCCAATGAATCAAGAGGTGTTTCGAAATCATACCTGTTATAACAAATCTGCGTATAAGACAACAATATACTTATATATTTCAACCATCTCATTGCTATCCTGCTGTCAATATTCTCATTCTTGCATATATTTTGCACGATTTCCATTTTAAAAGGAAGCATATTGCTGCCAATGTGAGAATAGTATTTAAGAAATAATGTGAAAATATCTAGAAAACTATTATTCTTTGGTAGATTATTCTTTTCTTTCAAATATTTTTCCCTGAAGTTATGTAGGAAAACAGTAACTACTTTATCCAAGCGTGGGCTTAAATCCCTTATATCTATTTTATATTTCAGCATATTCTGGAAATCATCCCATATCTTTTCCCTGTCATTGTCGGTAAGATTTTCGTTATCAATGATTTTTGCAATTAGACCATGATGTTCAAACTTGTTGTTTAGTATTTCCTGGAAAATTATGCTCATAGCCATTTGAGGTTTATTTTGCCATAGGTTTTCAATATCGTCATCAATGTCTATCATATATTCCGCACATGGGCATTTAATAGCTTGTTTGTAATACTTGTCATTTATAAATCCACATGCAATATCGGCTAATGCAACATAAAAATTAATTGTGCCTGAAGAAAATCCAATCTTTCTATTGGGGAAACAATTTTCCAATTGTTTTTGAATTACTCCATGGTATGAAATGAAAGAGTCAGAATCTTTAGTTTTTTTCTTTGACATTGTAATGGATATGTTTTCCTGACCCATTTCTATTTTTATTGCATCATTACAACAGTCTTTGCTGTCAATTTGTAATGACAACGATGATTTGCCGATATGGTCAACGCATAATTCCGAAATTCTTTTATAAGGGATGCTTAAGGATGTAGTTTTTTTGTCATCTTTTGCTACTCTAAACGCCCCAAATCCTATTCCAAGGACTATCATTGACCTTTGGTCGATTAAAATTTCAAGTTCATCTTCTGGAGCCAATGACGAAATAGCTTTTTTTATAACACACATCAGTGCGATTTGCCACCAGTTCTGATTATTGGCGAACACTATAGGCCTGCCATCCGACACAAACACCTTGTGAAAAACGCCTGATTCTGGATGTAAAAAGACATCCTTTAATTCCTCTTTTCTTTGGGCGCTCAATTCACAATAATGGAATAATTCCTTTCCCAAACTGTTCTTTAATATATATTTAGTATCGTCGGGCACAATTTCCGAGAATTTACATTTTTTGTATGCTTCAATAAACTTATTTTTAAGCATTTCATCATTTTTAGGCATAAGTACGCCACAAACAAACGAGTTGTCTTTATTGTTCAAAATATTAAAACTTCCAGTTTCGTCAATTGCTAAAATGTAATCCATAATATTATTTATTTATATTGTTTGCTAATGTAGTTGCCAAATAGAATGCCTTTATTGCTGATACAGATATAAGGTAGGCGGCATTGTCGTCGCCACTCTTTATGAATTTTAAAGGATTATCTTCGTAAACTTTTTGGGTGTCGAAACCGCAGCAATGGCAAATTATTCTGTCTTTCTCGCTTTTCCTGCGTTCCAACCATATAGGTACAGGTTTGCCTTCTTTGCCATCGTTGTAAATTGGTTTGGCATCAGGGTATTTTTCTTTGTTGGGCTTATTGTTGGTTGTCCCACATACAGGACACATCTTGGATGTATTCTTTGCATCAACAAAAAATACAATTCCAAACTGGTTTTTAACCTTATCCTTGCCCGGCACAATATTGTCGTAGTTTTTTTGCGCCCTGAACGGTGGCACCAAATGAATGATGTTGCCTTTGTCCTGCTGTATCTTGAACAGCTTGCGCAGAAGCTGGGTCTCGAAGAAATTGTATAGCCCAAGACCAGCATATCTGTCTGCATCGGCCTGGCGACCTCGCCTGCTGTCCCTGCCTGCCTTTTCCACGATTCCTGTTATTCCGTTGAGGATAGTCTCACTTTGCACTCCAGATAAGTCCTCAAGTGAAACATACACATTGTAGTTGTATTCCTTCAGCAGGAAAGCTATTACGCCAATCATATTGGCGACAATACCTTTTTTCAGGTTTTCGGCGGGATCGAGTTCGATGAGAGCATCCAATTCCGATTTCACATCTTCCCCTGCGTTTTTCCTCTGCATAAGGTTACTGAACTTATCGAGCATTTCCATAATATCCTTTACGGGTATCATAGTCAGATCTTCCAATTTTACTGGTTCTTTCATTTCGTAGTAGAAAGTAACCAATCCGCCAACGAAATTCTCTTCGATTTTTGCCTTAGTATTGTTTTCCGCATACCAATCGAGTACGACTTCGGGCTCGGTCTGCATCTTGAACTGCAATTTGCGTATGTAAGCAAGATGCTGCATCCTTATCTGGTTTATGTTCGGCTTGGTATATTGCTGTGTTTCCCTGTCCTTTACCATAACGGTGCTTTGGTCGACAAGCACTTGCCTTACATCGGGCTTGCCGTCGATGCTTATGGTTGTTTCTACTCTTAGGTTCGACAAATCAAGAATATATCTGTCTTCTAGGAATGTATGTTCCCATTGTTTTTTCTCGCTGTTGAACTTTCGGGTATATATTTTGAACGGACCTTGGATCTTTTGGTCGTTATCTATTACGCATAAGGTTGCGAGTTCGTTTTGTCCACGGTCAATACCAAATACAAAATATTTGCCCTGTCTTCCACGATTTATATAATTATTGAAATCTTCTACAGATTTTTTCTGTTCTTCATCGTTCCTGTAGTTGTCAATCTGCTGGCGCAACGAAACATAAGAACTATTTTCTGTCGGAATATAGTTGCAAAGGAAATGAGCGTTCAGTTGGAAACGCGAGTAGCGTTTGTCACCAGTAATGTCCATAGGATAATCGGGTGTAGGTTTCCTGTAAGTTACTTTAACTTCTGGAAGGAAACCCCAGTTCGAACCTTTTTCAAATATTGCGTTCCAGTCCTTTGTAAACTGGTTGTTATCCGACTTTACTTCCTTTGCAATATCCTGATTTATTATCGGCAGCAAAAGGCACTTGCCGCTTTCTACGAGAAGCTTCAGTTTGTCGCGGCTGATACAACCATTGACAAGTCTCTGGCTTCTTGCATCAATTTCCTTTTTAATCTGTTCTAGCTCTTTATTCTTGACTGTTATACCAGGTATTTTTTCCTCTACAACTTTCTTCCACAAGTTTATCGAAAAATCTTTTCTTTCTTCTTGTGTAAGGTCTTTCCAATCATCACTATTTTGTCTTATTTTTAAATGGTCTTTCAGCCGTTTATTTTTCTCAGCAGATATGTTTTTGGCTGTGACAGCATCCAGATAGTACGTCTTGTATCCGTCAAGCTCTTTATTGTAAATATTATTACCAGTACTAATGTCCTGTAGCAACAAGTATCTGTCGGCATTGTTGTCTTCGACTATGGCGGCATAATGGTTAAGTCGATTTGCACCCTCTATTTCCATAATAATATCGCGTGCTACAGCATAATTTTTGCCGACATACATAGATATTTTTTTGTTTTTCTCGGTGATTTCTTTATATTTAGATATTCCTTCCTTTAAACGTCCTCTATACATTCCTAGCTGTCTCTTTTCATCAGTACAATTCTGATTTTTAAACTTTGATTTTATTGAATCAAGAGCTTTTATTGTTCGGTATCCATTTTTAGAAGAAATAACACTCTTGTTTTCATCAATTAGGTATATTATTGATTTCCAGATTTCGTTTTTCTTGCTTTCATTCAGATTTTTGTCATTCTTATAACTTGCCATACAGGCATTTAATTCAAGCAGGTCTGCATAATGCGTGAAAACTTTATTATCATCAATGTTTACTCCAAAAACATTTAAAAGGAATTTCTTACACTGGTCGTAAGGAAAATTTGAATCATTGTGATACAAATATCTTGCACATCCTTCCCAAGCGAAATCGAATGACACTTTCAGCGGATATCTTTCGATGTTGAAATTCTCCTTGTCGTCTGCATAATCTTTCTGCGGACTCTTGGGAACACCTATTTCCTGCAAGAAAATCTTTATTTCTTCCTCGCTTTTCCCAAGTTTTGGCGCATACTGCCTTGCAATCTCTGAATGAATGATGGATGGAATAGGTTTGTACTTGAACATTAGGCTACGCAGGAAAAGAGGTTTTGTTTCGTCCAATAGTATTCCCTTTTTATCCCTTGCCGACATATTTTCCAACTTGCGGCAGAATTCATTTGCATTTTTATAATCGCCTAATATTTTATCGATGCCAAGTTTCCTTACAGGGTCTGTTGTGTTTTGTTCTTTTTGGACTTTGACTACAGATTTAGGATTAAGCGATGCCTTGCAATATGTAATGTTAGCACCATTTTCTTCGAAATATTGCTTGACATTCTCTATATCGCCGATTAATCCGGAAGCTGACTTGTATTTCATAACGAAATCAATCATTTTCTTATCATTGTCTTTTTGACCGTTCAACTTGGCAATGTTTGGGAAAGTGATTTGGCTGTTGTATATAGGTTTAAGAATTTCTAAAACTATTGCCGACAACGAAAGAAATGTTTTTTTCAGTTCTATCTCGTTGGGTTTGTTATTTGGCATATTCAATTTCTGCGCTTCTTCGTATTGGGTCAACTTTTCGTTGGTTTCCGAGTATAACCTATTTGCATTCTGCAACAAGTTGCGCCAATAGCCGATAATGTACTCATTACGTTTTTTTAGGTTATTATCTTTCTTCTCAAGTGTACGCAAAAGGATTTCTCGTGCTTGTGGCTGCTTCTGAGGCTGTTTCAAGGGATCTTTTTTATTCTCAACAAGCCAAAATCCTTCGAAGCCGAGCCGTTTGCTTAACATTTTGTAGTAGTCCTTGTCCAAGGCAATTTGGTTTTCGTTTTCGTAAATATTGAACCAACCGACAAGGAATTCTGCCATCTTGCCAAGACATTTCCTTATATCTTCCAGTGGAAGCGTTCCATTGCTTTTGCTGTTGGCAGAACTTGCATCTTTTATGGTCTGTATTGATTTTTCTACCAAATCAGCAAACTCCTGATGGCTTTTATATACTTTCCTACCATCAATCGATTTCTTGTTCTTCGGAGATAGTCCAAAACGTATCGTTTTGTAAATCTGATACTTATTGCTGTAATATTCCATACCTAGATTATTTGTATAATGCTACAAATATAATCTTTTCTCGCATACGAATCTTCATTTTTACAGCATTTTTTTGCAATCTTAATAAGATCTTGTAAATTACCATCTACCCAAACAAAAACATCAAATCGGTAACGAATCCCATCAGGAAACCAAGCGCCACGCCAAACCAGACGAGTGCCTTTAATTCCTTGTCCATAACGGAAATAATCAACTTTTCGGTTTCGGCCATATCCATAGCGTTGAGGCGGTCTTCGATGATTTTCTGGATGTTGATGGTTGCAAGAATTTTGGGCAGATTGTTGGTTACAACCGACTTGTACGCCTTCAGCACGATTTCTTTGATTCGGGCAAGTGTCTCGGTCTGGTTTTCGAGAATGGTGCTGATTGGGGTGTTTTGTATGCGCTGCGATTCTTCCTTGACCAACTTTCCAACCATATCGGGAGCATTGTTGCGCAGCATTTCGTTGATGTTGTCGGCAAGAAGCCGTTTTGCTGAATCCTTCATTACTTCGAGGACACCAGCACCAATCCTACCGAAAAATCCATCCGACAATTTTTCCTGCACGTGCTTTATTGCCATCTCGGCAACATCTTCGCCTATTGCATTATTGTTTAACCTTTTGCAGATAGATTCGCAGATGTGCTGCTCAAGTTTTGAGGAAACCTTTTCAATTTCAGCATCATCGGCATAGCGGGAGGCAAACTCGCGTATGCTCTGCTGGGAGTTGTATATCCTGTACAACAAGCCATCGAGTTCGGAGCTAATCTTTTCCATCATTTCGTCCGAAAGAAGCGTCTGAGACATAGTTTCAGCATCCAGGAGGTTTGCGCTCACTGCTTCGCCGACTGCCTTTGCAATACGCAGTTTCTCCTTTGGGATTATACCGGGCGTAAATGGAATGTGCATTTTGCCAATGTATTTGGCTTCGTAGGGTGCAAATAGCATTCGGATAGCCAACTTGTTGGTTATTCCGCCGATTACTCCACCGACAATGGGTCCGAGAATGAGTTTTAATATAAGCATAGTACTATTTTATGGTGCAAAGATAATAAGGATGATTGCTAAAAGATGGCAGTTGGATGGGAGGAATTTTTGCATACACATTACTATTTTTGTAAAACTACTGAATGCTACATATTTTACTGTCATTTCGGAAGCCAGACTGAACACGCGATACGGAACGGAGTGCGTTGTGAAGACGGCTGTCCGAAATCTCCCCTGAAACTATATATTAGAAAAAGATTCTTTAATTTTGCTTAAAATATCATTATGGATAATGGTGCGTTTGTATATTTTATGGCAAACCAGCACAATACAACATTGTATGTGGGGGTAACAAATGACTTATTGCGCAGGGTTGCTGAACACAAGGCTCATATAAACAAAGGATTTACAGACAAGTATAATTGTGAAAAACTAGTCTATTATGAAAGCTTGGGAAGTATTGAATATGCAATAGAGAGGGAAAAACAATTGAAAAAATGGCGTAGAGAATGGAAAAACAATTTAATACATTCAATGAATCTAGACTGGAATGATCTGAGTGAAAGCATCGGTTTGACGGAAGAATACATCGAGGGAATAAAGGAACATTATAGAATGGAACGGGGTGAATAAAAAAGGAGATTCCGCACAAGCGAACTCACACGACACGTTCCTTAGTCGGTTCGTTCTGCTTTGCGGAATGAACTGTGTTAACTACCAAATATTTTTTGAAAAATTTTCATCATACATTTTGTTGCCAGTCATAATAGCGAATATTTGTTTTATAAGTTTGTTTACCAGTGCAATACGTATT
>Ga0265299_10000838_pt1 | contig 37310 bp, 26 predicted proteins | sample AusTroGonzalo_MG_4_FD_193485 | JGI IMG/M metagenome (GOLD analysis project Ga0265299, IMG submission 193485) | Bovine rumen microbial communities from tropical cattle in Woodstock, Queensland, Australia - Gonzalo_02 | ecosystem: Host-associated > Mammals > Digestive system > Stomach > Rumen ... | reverse complement strand
CCGACTCTTCGCTATCGAATCGGGTATCTCTGCCGAAAAGATTGCCAAAGGCAAGCTGAACGAGCAAGAATGGATCAAGCTGATGGAGAAAATCAACGTGCTATTCAGTTCCAACTTGATTATTGATGACACCCCAGCCCTTTCCATCTTCGACCTCAGGGCCAAGTGCCGCCGACTGAAGGCACACAACGACATCGATTTGATTATCGTGGACTACTTGCAGCTGATGCAAGGTAATGTGGATGGGGCTAAAGGTTCGGGCAATCGTGAGCAGGAAATCAGCCATATTTCACGTTCGCTCAAAGCATTAGCCAAAGACCTAAACGTACCCGTCATCGCCCTTTCACAGTTGAGCCGTGCCGTAGAAACCCGCCCAGGTGTAAAGCGTCCCCAGTTGTCCGACTTGCGTGAATCAGGCTCTATTGAGCAGGATGCCGATATGGTAATGTTTATCTACCGCCCCGAATACTACAAATTTGAAACGTTTGAAGACAACACCCCCTCAGAAGGGTTGGCTGATATCATGATCGAGAAAAACCGTCACGGCTCGGGCGGAAACATCCGTGTAAGGTTCCAAAGCCAATACACCAAGTTTACCGATGTTGACGATATGCCCCAATTCGTAGAAGAAGGCGGCAACGAGACCTTCAGCAACAACGACCCCTCGGCCGGCATCAACCCAAGCGCCAGCTTCAGCACCTACAATGCCAGCTTTAACGACGACGCAGACGTACCCACCGAAGACACCGACAACCTACCCTTCTAAGCTATGAAAAAACTATCAATGGAAGAACTTCACCGCATCAGTCCCGAGGAGTTTAAGCAAGCCAAAAAAATACCGCTGACTGTTGTGCTGGACAATATCAGAAGTATGAACAACATCGGCTCCATCTTCCGCACTTGCGACGGATTGGCTGTGGAGCAACTATACTTGTGCGGCATCACCGCCTGTCCTCCCAACAAAGAAATCAACAAAACCGCCTTGGGAGCCACCGAAAGTGTGGAATGGCATTATTTTGAGGATGTGGTGGAAGCCGTCAAGCAACTGCAACAGAATGGCTATAAAGTTTTTATGGTGGAACAAACCGACCAGTCCATCATGTTGCAAGACCTGAAAATCCCGCAGGGACAGAAAACCGCCATTATCCTGGGAAACGAGGTGTTCGGTGTCAGCGACAAACTGTTGCCCATTGTAGATGGGGCCATCGAAATCCCTCAGTTCGGCACCAAACATTCCTTCAATGTGACCATCGCCGCCGGCATGGTGATGTGGGAGATGTTTAAGCAGTTGACAGTTGACAATTGACAGTTGATAGTTGACAGTTACTACTGATGCAATATCTTATTTAGGTTGGTGATATAAGTGTGTTATAGCGATTAGTCGTGCTGAAAGCACGCAATCCTATTAACCCCTAACAAGGCCGTAGGCCGCAGTTTGGGGTGGCAATGCTCATGGTAATACAGCGTGCCAAAGGTACGCCACTATTGGAATCTTGGTAGCGTGCCTTCCGCACGCATATCACACATCATTCTCACCACCCCACACCACGCACTATCGTGCTTGTGCGGGGTTAATAGAATATTGTGCCTTCGGCACATTCTAAGAGAGTCCTTTAGTGGCGTATTGAAGTGTATTCAATACGAAGTCCTAATTTTACAGCATCCTCCATTTTCATGTCAATAATTTGACATTCAATACATTGAAACTTATTTTTCTTTATTCTCTTAAAGAGATATTGAAAACAAAAAGATTGCAACATCACCACATTCCCCTCAAAAGGAACATCGTCGCATAAGGGAAGCGTAAGAGAAAAATTATGTTTATAGTTGGCCTCTGCCCTATATTCAAATGCATGGTATTGGGTAACAGTATCATACAGAAACACCAAATCATTCAAGCAAAAATAAACCTTCAGCGTATCATTCTCTACAACACAGCTATCAATCACCTTGTCAATTTGTGACGTGTAACGAGGATCTTTTATGCCTCTTTTGACTTGATAAATAGAAGTATTTTTAGTGGTATCACCAGGAATTGGAGGCAACAAAAATTCATGGATATCCATGTGCTTAAAGCAAAACTCATAGGATGTAGTTTGCGAATAGACACCCATCATAGTAAATAACACAATGAATGCTGATACTATTATTTTACCTTTCATTCTACAATTCATTTCCTTGGTCCCAACGGCTTACTTCTAATCGATAACCTCCCTCAATTTCATTACATATTCTTCGTTCAGCGGAATGGACTGGTGTGTTTGACGGTCGAATCCGCAAATAACACTATGACAGGTAGTCTTGACTATGCCTGTTTTTTCATCCACCAATTGCTGCACCATCTTGAAGCTCTTGTGACCTATTTCAGTCACTTTACTGCAACATACAATTTGATCATTAATTTCGATGCCATTATGGAAATCCAAATCAACATGTACCAGCACAAGGTCAAAGGTACTCCAGTCGATGGGTTCATGAAACACGTGCTCAAAAAAAGCGCTACGTCCATAATCAAAATATTGGCACTGTATCCCGTTGTTCACATGATTAAACGGGTCCAAATCGCTCATTTTTATTTGTATCGGTACTGAAAAATTGCAATCTATTTTTTCCATTTTGAATTCTGAATTATGAATTATACCTTCATCACTCTCCTGCTCTTTTTGCGGACGCGATAAATCGCATCCCTACAATCTCGAAACACCTGACACCTGTAACCTAAAACTTACATCAGTTTTGCACGCAACTGGCGCATACCCTCGGTGGCCTTTTCTTTAATGAAAATAACCTCACGACGTATTGGCTGCACCTCTTTGGGATCTATGACATAAATCGGGATACCATCGGGCGCATAATACAGCAGACCTGCCGCTGGATATACATTTAACGAGGTGCCTATAATAATCAAGATGTCAGCAGTTTGAACATGAGCAGCAGCCTCTTCCAAAAGAGGAACCGACTCGCCAAACCAAACAATAAACGGACGTAGGATTCCACCATCGGCTGCTTTCTCACCATACTTCATATCTCGATATCCGATATCCTCCACACATCGTTTGCCTCGCTCGCTGCAGGCTTTAGTTAGTTCACCATGCAGATGGATAACATGTGAAGAGCCCCCTCTTTCATGCAGATTATCCACATTCTGTGTCACCACCACCACTTCGTATTTCTGTTCCAGTTCGGCAATAATTTTATGGGCATCGTTGGGCTGGCAATCTTTCAATTGACGACGACGTTCGTTATAGAAATTAATCATCAGTTCAGGATTACGGTGCCAACCGTCAATACTGGCCACATCTTCCACATTATAGTTTTCCCAAAGACCATCACTGTCTCTGAATGTGCTGATGCCGCTCTCGGCACTCACACCCGCACCTGATAAAACCACTATTTTTTTCATGTCGTTCAAATTTTTCGGCAAAAATACAAAAAAAGCGTACACGTTTAGAGGGGTAAAAGATGACATGATAAAAAAACAACATTCAACACTCCTACAATTCAACAAAAAATCGTATCTTTGCAAATTCTATTTAAAACTATCTAAATATGATTAATATTACATTACCTGACGGTTCCGTCAAACAAATGGAAAAAGGTTGTACCGCCTACGAAGTGGCGCAAGCCATAAGCGAAGGTTTGGCCCGCAACGTGCTGGTGGCCAAAGTAAACGACCAAATGGTGGAACTCGATAAACCCATCAACGAGGATGCTACCCTCACGCTTTATACCTGGAACGACCGCGAAGGTAAGGACACCTTCTGGCATAGCTCTGCACACTTGATGGCTGCCGCTATTGAGTCACTGTATCCTGGCGTAAAGTTCGGTATCGGCCCCCATATCGAAACTGGTTTCTACTACGACATCGACTTCATGGACTATAACATCTCATCTGACGACTTCCCCAAAATCGAGGAAAAGATGAAAGAACTGGCTTCACAGAAGATTCAGTTCGTGCGCCGCGAAGTGCCCAAATCTGAAGCTCTCGACTATTTCACCAAGAAAGGTGATGAATATAAACTTGAACTTATCGACGGTCTCGAAGACGGTCAAATCTCATTTTACGAGAGCGGCCCGTTCACCGACCTCTGTCGTGGTCCGCACTTGCACGACACTTCCGCTATCAAAGCCATCAAACTTCTGAAGACAGCTGGTGCTTACTGGCGCGGTGACGAGAAACGCAAACAGTTGACCCGTATCTACGCTGTCACCTTCCCAAAAAAGAAGGAACTTGACGAATATCTGGCCCTCCTCGAAGAAGCTGCCAAACGCGACCACCGCAAATTGGGTCGTGAACTCGAACTGTTCACCTTCTCCCCACTCGTGGGTCAGGGTCTGCCGTTGTGGCTGCCCAAGGGTGCCGCTCTGCGCGACCGTCTTGAACAGTTCCTTCGTAAAGTTCAGAAAAAGTATGGTTACCAGCAAGTAATCACCCCGCATATCGGTAACGTAAATCTTTATAAGACTTCCGGTCACTATGCCAAATACGGTGCGGACTCTTTCCGTCCCATCACCACCCCGCAAGAGGGCGAAGAGTTCTTCCTCAAGCCGATGAACTGCCCTCACCACTGCCAGATTTACGCTGCCCGTCCGCGTTCCTACAAAGAGTTGCCTCTCCGTTTGGCCGAGTTCGGCACAGTGTACCGTTACGAACAGAGTGGTGAATTGCATGGTTTGACAAGGGTTAGAGGCTTTACGCAGGATGATGCTCACCTCTACTGCACTGCTGACCAGATCAAAGAGGAGTTCTGCAAGGTTATCGATATCATCCTCTACATCTTCAAGACCCTGAAGTTTGAGAACTACAAGGCACAGGTTTCTTTGCGCGACCCGAACAATAAAGAGAAATACATTGGTACAGACGAGAACTGGGAGAAGGCACAACGCGCTATCATCGAGGCTGCTGCCGAAAAGGGACTGAACACCATCGAGGTGGAAGGCGAAGCTGCATTCTATGGCCCGAAGCTCGACTTCATGGTGAAGGACGCCATCGGTCGTGAATGGCAACTCGGTACCGTACAGGTGGACTACAACCTCCCCGAGCGTTTTGGTCTGGAATACACTGACGCAGATGGTCAGAAGAAGCGTCCCGTGATGATCCACCGCGCCCCGTTCGGCTCCATGGAGCGTTTCGTTGCCGTGCTGTTGGAGCACACCGGCGGCAACTTCCCGTTGTGGCTCACCTCCGACCAGGTCGTCATCCTGCCTATCAGTGAGAAGTACATGGACTACGCCCGCAAGGTGCAGGCCGCGCTGGACGAGCAGGACATCCGCTGCTACATCGACGAGCGCAGCGAGAAGACCGGCCGTAAGATCCGCGACGCTGAAACTGCCAAGATTCCATTCATGCTTATCGTGGGTGAAAAAGAGGAAGCAGAAGGCACCGTTGCTGTACGCCGTCATGGTAATATTGACAACGGTACATTACCCCTCAATGATTTTGTTACCCTGATCAATGAAGCTATTAAAAGTGAATTAGCAAATTAGAATAAATGTTTGAGAGTTTAACCGACAGATTAGAAAGAGCGTTTAAGATTATCAAGGGTCAAGGTTACATTACCGAAATCAATGTAGCTGAGACCATGAAAGAGGTGCGTAAAGCACTGCTGGACGCTGACGTTAGTTATAAAATCGCCAAGGATTTTACCGACACTGTAAAACAAAAGGCGCTGGGTATGAACGTATTGAAATCTGTTTCACCCAGCCAGTTGATGGTCAAAATCACCTACGACGAACTAGTCAGTCTGATGGGACGCGACGCTATTGACATCAACATCAAAAGCGACCCTTCTATCATACTGATGGCTGGTTTGCAAGGTTCCGGTAAAACCACCCATGCAGCCAAGCTGGCCAACATGCTCAAGAAAAAACGCAACAAAAAGCCCTTGTTGGTTGCTTGCGACGTTTATCGTCCCGCTGCTATTGATCAGCTGAAAGTCCTTGGCGAACAAATAGAAGTGCCGGTTTATACCGAAGAAGGCAGCAAAAAGCCTGTCGAGATTGCCAAGAATGCCGTCAAATATGCTAAAGAATACGGCTATAATGTGGTCATCATTGATACCGCCGGTCGTTTGGCCATTGACCAGGAGATGATGGATGAAATCGGCAACATCAAAGATGCTGTCAACCCGCATGAAATTCTTTTCGTAGTTGATGCTATGACCGGTCAGGATGCCGTTAATACCGCAAAAGCGTTCAATGATAAGTTGAACTTCGACGGTGTTATTCTGACCAAGATGGATGGTGACACCCGAGGCGGTGCCGCTCTGACCATCAAAGCCGTGGTGAACAAACCCATCAAGTTCATCGGTCAAGGTGAAAAAATGGACGCTTTGGATGTCTTCCACCCCGACCGTTTAGCCGAGCGTATTTTGGGTATGGGTGACATTCGTTCCTTCGTCGAAAAAGCACAGATGCAATACGATGAAGAGGAGGCCGCCAAACTGCAGAAGAAACTGGCCAAGAACCAATTCGACTTCAATGATTTTCTCACTCAGATTGCACAAATCAAGAAGATGGGAAACATCAAGGATTTGATGTCAATGATTCCGGGCATGGGAAAGGCTATCAAAGATATGGATATTGACGACAATGCCTTCAAGAGCGTAGAAGCCATTATCCTGTCTATGACTCCTTACGAACGCGCACATCCAGATGTGCTCAATGGCTCTCGCAAAAAAAGGATTGCATTGGGTAGCGGCACCGACATCTCTGAAGTAAACCGTTTGGTCAAACAATTTGATGAAACTCGAAAAGTGATGAAAATGGTTAATAACGGTAAGGCCAAAAATCTGATGAGAGCCTTAAATGCTCCAGGAAGAAGATAAACTTCGACCTAGAATCTATGAAAATATTATTACCTTTTATATTGTGCTTGATATGCTGTTCAGCATTCAAGCACATTTTTATTGGCATCTTATAATTTTTAGACCATGAAAAGATTATTTTTTATTCTCTTAATATCTGCCAGTTGTTTTTTCTGTCAAGCACAAAGCCAAGCTAATAGTGCAAAATTGTCCAAACATATATTCCATTTAGTCAGTCAGTCTTCCAAAGGACTGAACAATGACGATAATCCGGCAAAATCAAAAAGTATCAAAGCATTGGTTACCCTGACTAAGAGTTGTAATGCAAATGCTTTTTTCACCTATCACCATTGCCGACTTATAGACAATGTGGGACGTATTTATATTGTAGATATTCCTTTGGACAAAGTATCTTTGCTTTCTAACAACGACACTATTGAACGAATTGAAGCAGAGCGCATGCCCCATCCCTCAATGGATGTAACTCCTCAGCAGGTGAACGCTACCGACATCTATACGGGCATCAATCTTCCCCAAGCATTTACAGGAGCAGGAGTAGCAGCAGGTGTATTCGATTGCTATTATGACTTCACACATCCTGCCTTTCAAAATGCCAACGGAGACCTACGTGTCAAATACTATTATGATTTTCACTGGCCCAACGCAGACAGCACTTTGGGTCATGCTCTGGAAACCACAGCGGAAATAGCTGCATACGAACACTCACAACATACTCGTAACCACATACACGGAACCCATGTAATGGGAATTATGACAGGTTCAGCCGTCGATGAACAATATCAGGGAATGGCTCCCGAATCAGACATCTATGTTGCCGATTTTAATTCCGACCGTGACCAGTTTGATAATCCTGATGAAAACACTTCGGCCACTGCCGTATTAGGCTTCAAATACATTTTCGACCGAGCAGAAGCTGACGGGAAACCTTGTGTTATCAATTTCAGTAGTTGTGAAAGTGTTACGCTCACTACCCAAAGACTTTTGGAAGGCGAAGCACTACAAGAGCTTGTCGGTCCCGGGCGTATTATTGTAGCCGCTGCCGGTAACGATGGTTTCCGTTCAAGTTACTATGAGAAAGGTGCCAATGACTACCAAGCAGGTACAGGAATCATCAACGGAATATCTAGTGGTAAGATTATAGACATTGACCTTGTAACGCCTGGCAATCAATTAGTGAGATTCGATTTCTTTGGTATGCAACTGACGGGCGGTAACATAGAAGGCACCATCATGTTCAATACCGACAGTATTAATCCTGAGAATGGCAACCACTTCATCACCAACGTAAGTATGGGTGAAGTTCAATTGGATGTAACTGTTAGTCCCTATCAGGATCCCCGTGGCACCGTTTACCATATTCAAGGCAATATGCCAAATCTTGCCTATCTGATGCTATGTGGAGCATCGGTACTGCTTACCAGTGATAATCCAGCATGGATGTACAGCGATCTCAGCTATAGCCCGTTCAGCAATATCACTGCTGTACCTCAATACTGCTTCGCCCAAACGGGCTATTCCGTTTCATGGCCTGCCACCCTACCCAACATCATCGCTGTAGGTGCCACCGGCTATAAACCCTCTGTCGTAAACATAGATGGTCAGACTTATACTGACATGGAATCCTTCGCTCCTAATCAAAACGGATTAATCACCAAATTCTCTTCATGCGGGCCAACACTTGATGGTCGTATAAAACCCGATGTTGTTGCCCCCGGCATGAATATCAATGCCGCCTACAACAGTTTCTACGGAGATTTCGATGGTATCCGAAAATGCTTAACTCATACGGTCCAATACAACAATAAGGCTTATTATTATTTAGCAGAATCAGGGACATCTATGGCTTCGCCTGTAGTCGCAGGTGTTATTGCATTATGGTTGCAAGCCAAACCCGACTTGACACCAGAACAAGCCTTGGATGTTATCAGTCAAACATCCACTCACCCAGATGCCTCTCTGCAATATCCTAACAACATATACGGACACGGACAAATTGATGCCTATCAAGGACTGCTCTATGTGCTGGATTTACCATCAGCTATACCAACATTGAGCTTACATCAACCACAAAGTGTGAGATTCAGGCTAGAAAATAAAAATCTCTATGCCGATTTCGGTGATGAGCATCCCCAGCAAATAGTATTCAACATATATACCCTCAATGGCAGTCTGATATTGAGCCAAAACGGGAAAGACAAGATCAATCTATCGCATCTTAAAAGCGGTATCTATGCAGTGCAATTAAACACTGACAAGAAACAGACATCAGGGTCAACATTAATACGTTTGCAATAATAAAACACGCAACTAACAAGCAACAAACACAACAACCCTATAATGAAAGCAAAAAAAAAGAGGATGATCCAAGATTACCCTCTTTTTCTTTTTTATGCAATATAAGCTTATGCGTTCTTGATAGCTGCTTGAGCGGCTGCCAGACGAGCTACAGGAACACGGAAAGGAGAACATGAAACGTAGGTCATACCAGCTTTGTAGAAGAATTCTACAGAAGCGGGATCACCACCATGTTCACCACAAACACCGCATTTCAGATTTGCACGTGTGCTGCGACCACGTTCCACACCTAACTTCACCAACTGACCAACACCTTCTTGATCCAATGTGTTGAATGGATCTGCAGGGATAATCTTTTCGTCGATATAGGTATGAACAATAGCATTCACATCGTCACGGCTGAAGCCGAAGGTCATCTGGGTCAAGTCGTTAGTACCAAATGAGAAGAACTGAGCAACTTCAGCAATCTTGTCAGCCACCAATGTAGCTCTCGGAATCTCAATCATAGTTCCGAATAAGTAATCAATAGTCACACCAAATTGTGCCTCGATTTCAGCTTTCACACGATTAGCAATAGCTTTCTGGTGCTCCAACTCTTTTACATTGATAGTAAGAGGAACCATGATTTCCAAACGAGGATCATGACCTTCCTTCATCAATTCAGCAGTAGCCTGGAACAAAGCACGGAACTGGGTTTCGGTGATTTCAGGATAAACAATACCCAAACGTACACCACGAAGACCCATCATCGGGTTCACTTCATGTAATGCTTCAATACGTTTTACCAATTCCTCTTCGGTCATACCACGCTCTTGAGCCAATGCTTTGATTTTCTCTTTCTCATTGGTTTTGGGAACGAATTCATGCAATGGAGGATCCATCAAGCGGAAAGTCAGCGGTTTGCCATCCAACACTTTCAAGGTTCCCTTAGCAGATTCACGGATATAGGGCTCCAATTCTTTCAAAGCGGCGATACGATCTTCAGTAGTGTTAGTCAGAATCATATTACGCAACTTAGCTAATGGTTTTTCGCTATTCTTGCCATAGAACATGTGTTCGATACGGAACAAACCAATACCTTCAGCTCCGAAGTTTACAGCATTCTGAGCGTCGTCAGGATTATCAGCATTGGTACGAACACCCATAGTACGATATTTATCCACCAACTTCATGAATTCCTGGAACAAAGGATTTTCAGTTGCATCAATCATCTTCACTTCCTCAGCATATACCCAACCCTTTGAACCATTCAAACTCAACAAATCTCCTTCTTTGAAAGTCTTGCCTGCGATATTCACGGTACGAGCATTCATGTCGATATGAACAGCATCGCAACCAACGATACAGCATTTACCCCAACCACGAGCCACCAAAGCAGCGTGAGAAGTCATACCACCACGAGCGGTCAGAATACCGGTTGCAGCACGCATACCTTCTACATCTTCAGGATTGGTTTCTTCACGTACGAGGATGTTTTTCACCTTCTTAGCGGCATACTCTTTAGCTTTCTCGCTGTCAAGAGCGATAATACCAACGGCACCACCAGGACCAGCGGGCAGACCCTTAGCGATCACTTCGTGTTTCTTCTCATCAGCGGCATCCAAAATTGGGTGCAACAGTTCGTCTAACTGAGCGGGAGAGAGGCGCATCACCACTTCCTTCTCGTCAATCAGACCTTCGTGCAACATATCGAGAGCCATCGTCAAAGCGGCCACACCGGTACGTTTGCCCACGCGGCACTGCAGCATATACAATTTACCATCCTGGATGGTGAACTCGATATCCAACATATCGTGGTAGTTCTTTTCCAAGATTTCACGAATTTCGCAAAGTTCCTTATAAGTTTCGGGCATCAGCTCCTGCATAGAATGCATGTGCTTGTTCTGCTCGTTCTTGGTGTCATCATTCAAGGGGTTGGGGGTACGGATACCAGCCACCACGTCCTCGCCTTGGGCGTTAATCAGCCATTCACCGTAGAACTGGTTGTCGCCAGTAGCAGGGTTACGGGTGAAAGCCACACCGGTAGCAGAAGTCTCGCCCATATTACCGAATACCATGGTCTGCACGTTCACAGCGGTGCCCCAATCATCAGGAATACCTTCGATACGACGGTAAGAAATAGCTTTCTTTCCATTCCAACTCTTGAAAACGGCCTTAATACCACCTTCTAACTGAGCCTTGGCATCATCCGGAAATTCAGTACCCAGCACTTCTTTGATTTTTGCTTTGAAAGCGTTAGCTAACTGCAACAGTTCATCAGCAGTGATCTCAGTATCGCTCTTGTAACCCTTGCTTTCTTTGAATTCATCCAGCATATCATCCAGTTGCTTGCGGATTCCTTTACCGTCTGCAGGCTCAATACCTTCAGCCTTTTCCATCACCACATCAGCATACATCATAATCAGACGACGATAGGAGTCATAAACAAAACGAGGATTGTTGGTTTTCTTAATCAAACCAGGAAGAGTCTTGGAACTCAAACCAATATTCAGTACGGTATCCATCATGCCAGGCATAGAACTGCGGGCACCAGAACGACAGGAAACCAAGAGAGGATTTTCGGGATCATCGTATTTCATACCCATAATGCTTTCCATCTTGCTCATGCCTGCCCAAACCTCATCCATCAAACCTTCAGGAAGCTGGCAGTTGTTACCATAATAGGCGGTGCAGCATTCGGTGGTGATGGTCAAACCTGCAGGTACAGGCAGTCCCAATAAACACATCTCGGCGAGGTTTGCACCCTTGCCACCCAACAAATTTTTCATGTCGGCCTTGCCTTCAGCAGTCTTTCCGCCAAAGGTGTAAACGTACTTTACTTTACTCATTTTCAATTACTTTACTGATTAGTATAAAAATATTTTTAGTCAATTTTTTGAAAGGTGCAAAGATACGAAAAAAATCAATTTGCAAATTAGTTAATATGTAAATTAGCAAATGAATTTAATGTACTAATTTATCAATTATCATCAGACGTCAATAAAATTCGAGAAATATGTGTACTTTTGCAGCGATTTAATTCGAATGAGACAATGCGTATTATCCAAAAAAATACAGCTAAAATCTTACTGTTTTTTGCCATTTTCCTAATTATGGCAGGTGGACTTTGCACCTATTTCACGGCCCAAAGCATACATGTGCATCTTCGCGAAGGAGAATGCAGCAATGCCTCCAACACCTTCTTCAACGAAGACCTCAGCGACAGCAATTCCAACGCTGCCTCTGCCCTCCCCTTCAACATTCGACTGGAAAAATTCGAAATTGAATACTATGAAGGCACCCTTGCTCCCAAAGATTACATCAGTTACATCACTCTGCTTGATAATAGCATAGAAACAAGTGCCAGAATCTCCATGAACAAAATTGGACGTCATCACGGCTACCGCATCTTCCAGGAAGACTATGACCAAGACCTGAAGGGAAGCATATTGCTGGTCCGCTACGATCCATGGGGAACCGCAATTGTTTACTGTGGTTTTGCAATATTGTTGCTGTCTATGATATGGCTGCTACTACGCCGTAACGGGGCCTTCCGACGATTGCTCAGGACTTTATCTTTCATCCCCCTATTACTGTTTTTCCACACCACCTCTGCCCAACCCATTTCAGTGGTCAAGGGACAAGAGATAGAGGACAGGGGTCGGATTTTAGATTCCATCAACTATCAATTATCAACTGTCAATTATCAACTAAACAAGAAAGAATCAGAGGCTTTCTGCAGACTATCCGTCTATTACCGCGGTCGTATCGCCCCCTTCGATAGCTATGCCCGCGATTATTGCAAAGCTACATTCCCTAAGGGCAAACTACCTGATGGATATACTCCTGTACAACTCATAACTGAAATTTATCTTTTCCCCGAAAAATGGCCAGACCAGCCTAAACCCGCCATAAAAATATTCCCTCAACAAAACCTTTGGCTAGCACCTGAAGATGATTTAAGCGAAGCAGACCAAGACGACACACTTTTTATCGCCCATATTTTGGATTGGTTCAAACAATCCACTTTTGAAGAAAACCATCAGCAAAATCTTCAGATTATTAATTCCATAGCCACATTTCAAGAAAAAAGATGCACACCTGGAAGTATTAATAGGCAAAAAGAGCAGATTGAGATACTTTACAACCAAATTAGACCTGAACGAAAAATATTCCTCATAGAGATTCTATTGTCTCTGATAATGCTTGTATTTTTCATCACCGCAATTGACTCGCTATGGACAAAGCACTGCTCCCTTGCATTTCTGCTTTTCTGTTTCTTGCTTATCACTGCTGACATTGGCTTGCGGTGCTATCTTTCCGGGCATAATCCTTTCAGTGGGCTTTTTGACACACTACTGTTGGTCTCTGATGGAATGCTTCTCATCGGTTTAGTTCTTTGTCAAAAGAACAAATTCTTCGCCCTACCCTCACTCATCGCATCTGCCTTTATTACCCTAGCCGCCACGATGATGGGTGGTAGTAGTTTTTCCCCACTCATGCCCGTGCTAATCTCTCCATGGCTAACCCTTCATGTGGCCATTATCATGACCTCATACTGTTTTCTAACATTTACTTTTATACTGTCTATTATCAGCATCATTCTCATTATCTTTCGTAAAGATAAATACCAACAACTAAAACTAAAACAACTAAACCAAATATTTTGTATTCTCGGTGTAGTATTTCTGTCCATAGGCATCATGATTGGTGCCGCATGGGCCAATATTAGCTGGGGACAGTACTGGAGTTGGGACCCCAAAGAAACTTGGGCACTCATCACACTTATTGGCTATTGTGCTGCCCTACCCGGGGTGATTCCTGCCACAGAAAAACACGACTGGCTGTATCATACCATCGTCTTTGCTGCTTTCCTGCTGCTGCTCACTACCTATTTCGGAGTAAGCTTCTGGATGGGAGGCATGCATGCTTATTAACGGGGAAACGAAAGCAAACTATTCTCTCACTACTTTTACAACACTCTCAGTAGCATTTTGTGTATTTCGCAATTTCAACAAATATACACCCGCTGCATATTGAGACATATCCAGTTGCATATTATCTCCGCTCATCGTCCATTCGCCCAACAACTTTCCATACATATCCAATAGCTGAACCTTATCATTAAACAGACGTCCATCGGACATCGAATATTTAATATTAACAACCCCACGGGTGGGATTTGGATATACTATCACATTTGTCATTTCAACCCCTTCTATACCTGTTCCGTATGTAATCTGAATAGACACTGGTAAAGATTGACCACATTCATTCAAAGCATATACAGACAAAGTAGCTATTCCAGAAGACGTAACAGAAATCTGAGCCACCGTCTGGTTATAAGTAATACTCCAATTGGGATTAGATTGAATCCACTCGTATGAAGTGGCATTTTCTACGGGATCAATCATATAGACATAATTTCCCAAAGAAGTAGGTTGAGTATTTCCAGAAATAGTGCCAGTGATTACAGGACGAGGATTAACCGTCAGATGAAGAGTCTTTACACTGTCGCATCCATAAACCGTTTGCAAAGTAATGGTGTAATCAAACTCGCCAGCTTCATTCTGTACAGGAATATTAAAGCCTTGACCAGAATACGACTGTCCCACACAAATTTCCGCTGAAAATTCAGCCGAATAGCTGGGATGCACAGCCACAGTATGACTTTGCTGTGACATACAATTAGCTGCTGAGACAGCTGTTACAATATAATTTGTGGTTTCCGAAGGACTTACTGCAATGGTATTGCTAATTTCCCCAGTACTCCATACGAATGAGGACGTATTGGTACAAAATGCAGTAAGGTTTATGGTATCGTTATCACACATATCCGTAGCGCCATAAATAACAATAGTTGGAGACACAAGCGTCATCACAAATTGGTTTGCAGTAGCGACACACCCATTTAAATCTGTCAACTGGACCTGATAATATGTAGGAGCAGTAACCGTGATGGAAGCAGAAGTATCGCCAGTATTCCACAAATACGAACCCGTACCTATAGCCGTCAATACACCCTGTTCATTCGGACATAAAGCAGTGTCGCCGTATATTGATAACTGAGGTGTGGGATACAGTTCCAGTGTATGGCTTACCGTATCTGTACACCCATTAGTTGAAAAAGCCACCAACTGATATACACCACTTGAATGGACTTCTATTTGAGCATTGGTTTGACCAGTACTCCAAAGATAAGCGTCTCCTCCTTGTGCCATCATGATGGCAGATGAACCATCACAGATACCATTAGGTGCAATTATCACAGCCTCTGGATTCTCATTAACGACCACCAGACGAGTCATTTCTGAAGTACATACTCCATTGGAAGCCTGCACAGTATAGCTTGTGCTGATTTCTGGTGACACAACAATATTAGGTGATGTAGCCCCATTGCTCCATAGATAAGTGTCTCCACCAATGGCCAATAGCTCGGTCTGTTCCCCTTGACATATTGTGGTATCTCCCAAAACCATCAGATTCGGTCTGTTATTTACATGTACATATACTGAAGAACTATTAGTGCATCCCACCGTATTACTTACTACCACAGAATATACACCTTCCTCAGAGACACTGATACTTCTACTTGTAGCACCAGTTGACCAAAGGAACGAGCTGGCATTAGAACTTGTTAAAACAGTAGTTTCTCCTTCACAGATAATGGTATCACCAGTAATCGACGCCACAGGAGTTGAAGACACTGACATGAAATGAGACGCAGTTGCTGAACATCCATTAGAACTATATTCCACAACATAATATACTGTTGCATATAAAGGACTCACCGTTATTGTTGATGTGGTATCTCCTGTTGACCATTGATAACGGACTGCATTCCCTTCTACACTCAACACTGCGCTTTCTCCGTAACAAACACTTGAAGGACCATTGATCACCACCGTTGGCGCAGAATATGCCATCACCAACTTTGATGTATCATTGGTACAGCCATACATATCGGTTACCATAACACCATATACATTGGTAGAAGTGACTGGTATCACACTCTCTGTAGATCCCGTAGTCCATTGGTAGCTGACTGGAACTTGTGTAACAGCATACAAAAAAGCCGTATCACCCCCACAGACGTATGAGGCTCCTTCTATCTGTACCTCTGGTGCAAAATGCTTTTCCACATGTTTCATTGAGGACTTTTGACAAGCATCAGAATCTAACGACCACACCATATAATCCCCCGTTTCATATACTACAATACTATCTCCATACTGACCAGTTGACCAAATCAGATTACCAGAATCCTCTGCTACCAACAAAACAGAATCGCCATCACAGAAATCACTTGGTCCATTTATAACTATGGGGGTTGTCGCATGCACAATTACCTGAACACTTGCAGATGAAGTACAACCGTTAATATCCATAATCACCAAAGAATAACTACTTGTGGTGGCTGGTGACACACTAATAGAGGGGGTAATTTCTCCTGTTGACCAAAAGTAAGACTGACCACCCGAAGCTGTAAGAGTAGTAGTATCACCGCTACATATCTCGGTATTCCCCTCAATAGAACATGTGGGCGAAGGTCTCAGTTCGAAAGAGAAAGAGGCGGAAGCCTGACAACCATTACTATCACTTACAGTCACCGAATACACTGCCGTTTCCTGTGCTCGAATTTGATAAGTAGTGTCACCTGTATTCCATAAATATGCTACAGCCGAAGGAGAAAGCGCTGTCAATAAATTCACATCATCGGAGCAACCACTTGGATTCCCAACAATCTGAACCGTTGGCATTCCATAGTTATTCACCTCTATAGAATCTTGTCCATAACATCCATGAACATCCCACCCTTCAAGAGAATATACTCCAGAAGCACCAACTACAATAGAGGTGTCCGTTGAGCCATTAGACCATAGATAAGTGGCAGCTCCACGGGCTGTTAATATGGTGGAATCACCCGCACATAACCGAGGATTACCTTCTATACGCACATTCGGTGCCTGAGAATACGACACATTAACAGTATCTCTATTCTGACAACCATACACATTCTCAATGTCCACCCAATAGTTCATGGTCTGAGTTGAACTCACCGTTATACTCTGCTCAGTGGAACCCGTACTCCACAAGTAGCTGATAGCATCAGGAGCCACTGCATAAATAGTGGTGCTGCTAACCGTATCGCCTTCACAAAACAAGGTATCCCCGATAAAAGATATTACAGGACGAGGATACATGGAGATAATAGCAGAATCAATAGCGGTACAACCATTTGCTGTCACATAAAGTATGTAAGTACCTGGGGCATCTATTGTAATCTGTCGTTCTGTGGCCCCCGTGCTCCATAAATAGCTATATCCAGAAGACCAACCTGTACTTAATGTCACATTAGTACCCTCACATACATTATTGTCGGAAGCTATGATATCAATAAACGGCAATCCCTTCTTGATGACGGTAACCTGGTTGGAAGCCGTACATCCATTGCTATCAGTTACCATAACCATATATGCCCCAGTTTCACTTACAAGCACCTCTGCCTCCTGAGAAATAACCATGCCGAATGCATTTCTCCACACATAGGATTCACCACCACTTGCAGTCAACAAAGTGTTCTGACCATCACAAAATGAAAGGTCTCCACTCACACTTGCGACAGGCTGTGACAAATAAGAAACATAAGCGGAATCTTTAGATACACAACCATTCGTAGCCTCTGCAGTCAGCACATACCAGCCTGTATCACTTACATTAATATATGGCAACGTAGAACCTGTATTCCAATGATAAACCGCATTAGATGTAGCAAACAAAATTGTACTTTCTCCTGGACAGATACCAGTATTTCCACTAATAGCCACCTCTGGATTCTGATTGACCGTGAGATTAAGATGCACCAGACTGTCGCAACCATAAACAGATGTCAGATGAACCTCGTATGAACCACTCTGTGTATAAGCAACACCATTGTACATATATGGCAATTCATCACTACAACAACTAACATTAACACTAGTCTCATACGACTCTTTTATTTCCACAAACAAAGTAGCGGTAGCTGAACATCCAAAAGCATTAAAGGCCGTCACTTGATAATTTCCACTAGCGGTAGGATAACAAGTAATTTCCGTACCTATTTCACCAGTTGACCATTCATAAGAAGTAGCATCACCAACAGCAACAAGAGTTAGTGAAGAGCCCTCACAAACCGTTGAAGGGCCTTGTATTGTCACCGATGGAATCGGATTCAATGTAATCAATTTTGAAGTATCATTCACACATCCATAGCTATTACTAACTATTACCGAATAAATTCCACCTTCTGTCACACGAATGCTCTGAGTTGTCAACCCCGTATTCCACAAGCATGATACTTCTTGAGAAGCAATAGCAGACAAAGTCAATGTATCTCCTTGACAGGCTGATGAAGGTCCCTCAATGTTCACCTCTGGTGGATAAACTTCTTCAACATGCTGGGTTGCCGACATTACACAAGGAACATCTCCCTCAGCATCAACTGTATAATCACCCGTTTCGTAAACCACAATACTGTTTCCATGTTGTCCAGTTGACCATATAAGATTGTCCCAACCACTGGCATACAACTGCAATGAATCTCCATCACAAAAACCATCGCCCCCACTAATTACAAGCTGAAACATTTCATCAACATGAACGGAAAAATTGTCCGATGACGAACATCCGTTAGAGTCTGTAACCGTCACCGAATACAACGTTGTCTGATTGGGCGACACCGTTATTGACTGGGTTGTTTCACCTGTTGACCAAATGTAAGACTCCCCTTCATTGGCACTCAACATACAAGAATTACCTCTACACAACTGATGACATCCTGTTATCACAACAACAGGCAGTGGATGTGAAGTGATTTGGACAGAATCGGAGGCCGTACAACCATTTGATGTAACCTGCAACACGTATGTACCTCCCGTATTCACCGTAATCTGTCGATCTGTAGATCCCGTACTCCATAAATAAGTATAGCCAGAAGCATATCCTGCTTGCAATATCACTTGTTCACCTTCACATATTTCCTCAGAGCTTACAAACAGAAAAACATTTGGCAAATTCTTCTTCATTGCAGTCACTTGAGTTGATGCAATACATCCATTCGAATCGGTTAGTGTAACCATATAAAGTCCACTCTCGCTCACAATTACCTCTGGTTCCTGTGATATCGTAATACCAAATGCATTTTTCCATACATAGGATTCTCCTCCACTTGCCGTCAAAACAGTACTTTGTCCCTCACAAAATGACAAATCACCACTCACAATAGCAATAGGCTGAGAAATATAGGACACTTCTACAGAATCCGAAGATATGCATCCGTTGGCATCCTCTGCCGTCAACACATACCATCCTATCTCGCTCACATTGATAACAGGAGAAGTCGAACCCGTATTCCAATAAAAATCAGCATTAGTATTTGCATACAAACTTGTGCTTCCACCTGGACAGAAACTCGAATTACCACTAATGGAAACCTCCGGATTTTGATTCACAATAAGATGAAGGTATATCACACTGTCGCATGCATACTGTGACCAAAAATGAAAGGTGTAATCACCCGCCTCTGTAATAACACTGTCTCCCACGTAATAAGGAAGTTCGTTGGCACACAATGAAACAGTATCATAGCTCTCACTTTGGGGAAAAACAGTAATATGTACTGTAGTTTGGCTAAAACAACCCATAGGAGAATATCCTTTCAGGGTAATAGAGTCTATTACACCACTTTGAGTCGCCACATATAACAATGAATCATCGTACGATATAACACCGCCATGTGCATTAAACCAATAATAGACCGAACCACCTGTGGCATGAAGCACCGTAGAATCATTTGGACATAACTGAGTAGTTCCTGTAGCAGCAATCACCGGATCTGGTAGAATTTCAAAATTAGTGCTGTTACTTCCAAAACAGCCATGTTGATCTGTAACATATACTGTACACGAAGTACCATAAACAGAGGTATAATAAGTATTAGCGCCTGTACTCCATAAATAAGACGCATATAAGGTGTTGTCAACCCATACTGTAGCCGGCATATTCACACAGTGTGCCGTATTTCCCATAATAGTAGGTACTGGATTGGGATAAACAATCACATGAAGCTGTACCAAACTATCGCTTCCCGTAGAGGATGTATAGTGTATCATATAGTCACCAGCTTCAGTAATCATGACCGTATTATACTGTGTAGGAAGTATGGAATTGCACAGTCGCAAGGTGTCATACGAACTGGGGACATTCTGTCCTACGGCTCCCATCACACTCAAAAATGTCAGCACAACAATTAGCAACAATGTCTTCAAGCCATCAGTTGCTTCGTGATAATAATCTTTCAGGTAATCTATCTGACGACGATCACGTTTAGTGGGACGCCCAACTCCATGATCTCTATATTCAAACTTGGTATGCAGTTGCTTTATCCGCTCATACTCTTCGGGTGAAGTCAAATCTGTATAGTACTGAGGTACCAATGCAGCCCCCACTCTGTTCTTGGGAGTAGATATCACCTGTACCACCTTTTCCAACTGACCGATACGTACATGAAAACATTCGTCACTTTTCACAGTCTTTGAAGGTTTTACATTGATACCATTCATTTTCACCTTACCGGCGTTACATGCATCAGTAGCCATAGAGCGCGTCTTGAACAAACGCACCATCCACAACCACTTGTCTATTCTTACATCCAAATTTTCCATAGCGTCAGATAAAAACTAAAAAGAACTAAGAATTAAGAATCATGTCTTTGTCGGCTTTCAGTTCTTAACTCTTAGTTCTCCGTTCTTCACATATTGTGATTATGCTTCAGGCTGAGTCTCTGTAACCGATTCTTCAGTCTGAGGAGCTTCTTCTTTGGATGCCTCCTCTTTCTTGGGGGCATTCATCATCTTTATTTTGTACTCCAGTTCTTTCACTTCCTTCTTGGCATTCTCCACTTTCTTGGTGAATTCCTGCTTCAGCAAGTCAGCGTTCTTTGAGTTGGCGAAAAAGCCCAGATTATTCTCCCATAAATTAATATCATCCTTCAGTTGCTGCAATTTCGTGGTCAGGAATTTCTTTTCCTTATCCAGCAAGCGATTAGCATTAGGATCGTTCATAATATTTTCTATACGGTTCTTGAACGAACTTCTACGCACATCGTCAGAGCTGAGTTTCAATTCAGCAAAACGTTTGTCCAACGCCTCTCTGTAGGCAGTATAAACACGGTCTTTGTCCTTTTTGGGAACAAAACCTATCTCAGTCCACTGACGTTGATAATCCTTAATGATATCCAGATTGGCGTTTCTGTCGTCACCAAACTCATGGTTGCTAATCTTTTCAATGAGTTCTTCTTTCTTTCTCAAATTCTCAGCTTCAATTTCTTTGATATTAGAGAAATACTCAGCTTTAGCAGCGAAGAATTTATCGCATGCAGCTCTGAATCGTTTCCAAACCTGTTCGGAATACTTGCGTGGAACAGTACCAATTTTTTTCCATTCCTGCTGCAAATTCAGGATATCATCTGTAGCGTTTTTCCAGTCGGTACGGGCCGAAATATCCTCTGCCTGAATAGCCAGATTCAGTTTCTGATTGTAGTTTTGCATTTGTTCATCCTTCACCTGTTGGAAATATTCTTTCTTGGCAGTGAAGAATTTGTCCAAAGTAGATTTGAAGCGTTCCCAAACCTCATCATTCAACTTAACGGGAGCGGGACCGATGGTCTTCCACATCTTCAACAGTTCGGTCAGCTTATCGGCAATCTCGTTGTTTTCCTTAACGCTGTCTGCGGTTTTACCAGCAGTCAACTCTTCTGCCTGCTCACACAACACCACTTTGGCGTTATAGTTATTCTGCTGTTCTTCAAACAGCTTGTCGTAATACTCTCTTCTTGATTGGTTGATTTTGTCGGAAGCATTTTTGAATCTTTCCCAGATTTCGTCTTTCTTGTCTTCCGGAACAGGACCTATTTCTTTCCATTCCTCATGCAACTGCTGCAGGGCCTTGAACGACTGGTTTACAGAATCTTGAAGCAACAGTGATTCTGCTGTTTCGCACAGTTTGATTTTTTGTTCCAAATTCTTCTTCAGGTCAAGCGAACGCAGTTCTTTGTTGATACGACGGATATCAAAGAATTTCTCAACATAGAAATGATAGTTCTGCCATAAATTGTTCGACTCGCTCTGCGGCACAGGACCAATTTCTTTCCACTTATCCTGTAATTCTTTGAATTTATCGTTCAGAATCTTCAAATTGGTTTCTGTTTCCACCAATTCTCTCAGGCCTTCAATAATACCTTTCTTATCCTCAAGATTCTTTTGTTTTTCTTTCTCGATTTTTTCTAAAAATAAAGCCTTTTTATCTTTGAACACCTGTAAAGCGGCATTGAATCTTTTTTCCAGTTCTGAAGGTTCAGCAACAAAGTCTTCCTTGTTGCCGCCATCTTCAATAAACTTGTCGTAAAGAGCCTTCTTAGCAGCTCTCAATAGTTCCAGACCCTTGGCTTTCAGAACGCTAACATGCATCTTCATGCTATCGTATTCCAAATTGGAAGTTACACGTTCCAATTCATCCACTGTCTGATCGAAATCGAAGCTTTCATATTCCTTTTCTACCTCTTCCATGGTTTCTGTGGTAGATTCACCTTCGGTTTCCTCTTCTGTTTCGCTAACAGGAGCTTGAGTGTTTTCTATTTCATTCATCATTTCGGATACCGTTTGGGGTTCCGCTTCAGCCACTGGGGCTGGTTCTTCCACTGTTGCTGCATTTGTCGTTTCTTCTGCAGCAGGTTCAACAGTTTCATTTTCGGCAACAGGTTCAGTTGCTGGTTCAGCAGTTAAATTTGCATCTGTGTTTTCCACAGTTTGGCCTTCCATTGAAGCGCCAGAGTTCACCTCTTGATTCTGATTTTCATCAGCATTTGGGTGGAGAAGATCTTGTGATTCCATAATTTGTTTTTTTGTTTTAATTGATGTTTCAAAAAAGTTTGCAAACATACATAATTTTTTGGAATTGGAAGCCTTGTTAGACAAAAAAAATAAAACTCTCAAAACAAGGCCTTAGAAGGTGATTCTGGTGATACCCGTTTCGTATTGATTGTTCAGCAAACTCTTGATTTTCTGATAATCCGCCGGATTATGCACAAAATCCAAATCTCTTGATTCCACGATAAGAATAGGATAATTGGGATGTTGCTTCAAATAGGTCATATAGCTGTCTTGAATGCTATTAAGATAATCGGCAGTAATTTCCTGCTCATAGCTGCGACCTCGTTTGGCTATATTTTGCAGCAATTTGTCGGCACTATTGTACAAATATATGAGTAAATCCGGCTTGGGCAAATAGGCAGATATAATATCATACACTTTGGTGTAAAGATTATACTCGTCAGCTTGCAGATTATTCTTGGAAAAAATAATGCACTTGTCAATAAAATAATCACTGATAACCAAATCTTTGAACATATCGCGTTGCGACAGCAACTGCTTCAACTGCTGATAGCGGTCGGTCAAGAATGTCATCTCTACCGGAAAGGCATAATGCAATGGATCCTTGTAAAATTTAGGCAGAAAACTATTGTCAGCAAAGCGCTCCAACACTATCTCTGCATTAAGGTCCTCAGCCAACATTTCGGTCAGCGTAGTCTTCCCCGCTCCAATACAGCCTTCTATTACAATATATTGATACATTATTCTTGTCTTAGATTAACCAATTCTTTGTTTTCTTAATTCCTCCAACAATTCAAGAATGAAAGGTCGGTTCTGGATTTGTGGGTGTGGTATGGTCAGTTCCGGAGTATTCATCGTCACCCCTTCGTAATAAAGGATGTCAATATCTATGGTCCGGTCGTGATAATCACAAGTACCCGTTTTTGTTTTGGTTTCAGGGTCTCGACCCAGTTCAATCTCAATATCCTTCAACACTTGCAACAAGTCTATAGGCTCAAGCGAAGTGGAGCATTCCACCACCTGATTCAGATAATCACCCGAGTCGTATCCCCATGATTTGGTTTCCTTTACCGATGTTTGCAATACCAGTTCACCAACACGAGTAGCTATAAGTTCACGTGCGGTGGACAAGAACCATTCTCTACGTCCCATGTTGCTTCCCAATGACAAAACAACTTTTTTCATTGCCTATATATCTGCATATTTCACGCTGCAAAGATACTAAAAAAGTTAAGATGTATGCTAAAGAGCCCACACTCTCATAGACAACAATCACACCCGATACAAAGAACATGTCACTCTTGTTTTTATCAAACTAAAACTGTTTATTTCTTTTTCTAACACCCCAATTAATTCATATCAAAATATTGTAATTTTGCCTTGTTGTAGTAACAAGAACATAAACTAATTTAATTTGGAATAAAATGAAAAGAACTTTATTGATTTCAGGATTACTAGCCGGCTCTTTGCTGCTATCATCATGCGTTACAAAACAAAAATATGCTGAATTGGAAGAGAGTTACAAAATCTGCTCTGATAATTTAGCTGTGTTGAATCAGGACAACATCAACACTGTTAACCAAAACAAACAGCTTGAACAACAAGTGGAGAATCTGAAAGCACGCACCAAACAGCTTTCAGCCGACACACTTACCCTTAGTAAGAAACTGACTCAATCAGAAAAAGACCTCGCTAAAGCCATCCGAGACTATGACGACCTGCTGAAACAGTTTGCCGAACTCAACATGACGAACAACACTCAGGTAAACAAATTATTGAGCGACATCGAGAAAATCAAAGCACAGCTTAACGAGCGAGAGGCTGAAATCAACCAGCAGCGCGACGAGCTGAACCTGGCCGCCATGGAGTTGTCTGACAAAGAGTCTCGTCTAAGCGAATTACAATCTATTTTGAATCAGAAAGACGCAGAAGTACGCAAACTGAAAGAAACCGTTTCAGCCGCTTTGAAAGGCTTTGAAGGTAGCGGTTTGAACGTGTATGAGAAAAACGGCAAAGTATATGTCTCAATGGATGAAAAGCTGTTGTTTGCTTCTGGTAGTTGGGTCATCAATAGCGAAGGTATGCAGGCCATCTCCACCCTGGCCGATGTATTGGCTAAAGACGAAAATATCACGGTGCTGATTGAAGGTCATACCGACAATGTGCCTTATAAAGGAGCTGGTCAAGTAAAAGACAACTGGGATTTGAGTGTGCTGCGTGCTACTGCCGTTGTGAAAGCAATCTTGAAAAACACCAACATTAATCCTTCCCGTTTGTCGGCTTCCGGTAGAAGCGAATACTTCCCCATCGACACCAACGACACACCCGAAGCTCGCGCTAAAAACCGCCGTACGGAAATCATCTTAACTCCTAAGTTGGATGAATTGTTCCGCATCATCAATCAGAACTAATTTTTCATGCAATTTACTGACACACTGCTTCATTGGTATGCAGACAACCAACGTTCACTCCCTTGGCGGGGTGAACGTGACGTTTATAGAGTCTGGGTGTCAGAGATTATCCTACAGCAAACCCGTGTCAGTCAAGGCTGGGAATATTACCTGCGATTCATCAAGACCTTTCCTAATGTAAAATCTTTGGCCGAGGCCAACGAGGAGGATGTTTTGCGAGTATGGCAGGGATTGGGTTATTACTCGCGAGCCCGCAATATGCACGCCGCGGCCAAAAGCATCATGGAGCATTACGGTGGCCGGTTTCCTTCCGATTACAACAGCATCCGTCAACTAAAAGGTATTGGCGACTATACCGCAGCGGCCATCAGCTCGTTTGCCTATGGACTACCCTATCCTGCGGTGGATGGTAATGTATTGCGAATTATTAGTCGTATATACGGTATCCACGATAACATCATGGAGGGCAGTACTCGTAAGCATATCACCGAGCTATGCACCAAGTTGATAGCCAAGGCCAATCCTGCCGATTTCAATCAGGCGCTTATGGATTTCGGTTCCTTACAATGTGTCCCCAAAAAACCAGCATGCGAAGAGTGTCCCCTGCAAAGCGAGTGCTATGCCTACCAGCATGACGAAGTTGAACTGCTACCCGTTAGCATCAAAAAAATCAAGGTAAAACAAAGATATTTACATTTTTTCGTATTTATCAGAAACAATCAGATATTGATAGAAAAACGTGAAGCCAACGATATATGGAAGAATCTCTATCAACTTCCCATGATAGAGACAAAGAAAGCCCAAAAACTAAAACACAAGCTTTTATTCCAGACCAAACATCAATTAACCCATCAAATGCTTCATGCTTCTTTCTATGAGGTAAGCGATATAAATACCTTACCTCCGGCATCCAGCCAACGATTAACCGTAGATACGGAGGAGTTAAATATGTATGCATTTCCTCAATTGATAGTCAATTTTCTTAAATTGCATATAGAAAACACAAAGTTATGAGCAAAAAAATAAAGAAAAAATTCGACTTTCTCATCCCTTATTTTGAGGAACACAATCCTGGTGCTCAATCAGAGCTGAAATTCAACAACAGCTACGAGTTTTTGGTTGCCGTTGTTTTGTCAGCCCAATGTACTGACAAGAGAGTCAACATGGTGACACCCGCCCTATTTCAGCGCTACCCCACTCCCTTCGAGTTAGCAAATGCTTCAATTGAGGATATCTATTCTTTTATCAAATCCGTATCCTATCCCAACAACAAAGCCAAACACTTACAGGGACTGGCTCAGGCACTGGTGGAAAAATTCAACGGCATAGTACCCGATAATATGGAAGAGTTGCAAATGCTGCCCGGTGTGGGTCGCAAAACTGCTAATGTAATTCTGGCGGTCATATTCGACCAGCCCGCCATGGCTGTTGATACCCATGTGTTTCGTGTAGCCAACCGACTGGGTATTGTAGAAAATGCCGACACTCCTCTGAAGGTAGAGCTACAACTCACCGAACATTTTCCCAATGACATTATTCCTAAAGCCCATCACTGGCTCATTCTGCACGGCCGCTATGTTTGTCTAGCAAGAAAGCCCAAATGCGATGAGTGCGGATTAACCAGCATCTGTGATTTCTTCAATCAGCAAAAGAAGACCAAATAAATTCAAATATTAATACTATTTCCAAAATCTGGAGGTAATATCCACTGGTTTACCGTTTAGATTACGATAAAGCCTTTGGTTAGTGTCATGCGATTTCAAGCCGCCCTTGTTTTCCTGATAAGGCCCCACTTTCACATAGTCGAACTTCGAAAAATTCTGAGGCAACTGTGCATTGCCAGAGTACCAGGCCACCTTCAATCGAGACTTTTGTCGAACGTATGCCGCCAATTGCTCCACACCTTGCGGGTTGGCATCACCTCCCATAAAACAAAAACAGGTAATCTGTCTGCCATACTGCTTCAACAGTTTATCAATTTCCTGCTCGTCCAAAGCCATCCCAATATCATTATGCAAATGAGGGCTATGACATCCCGGACAATGATGAGGACAGTTGGTGATATTCACCGCCAACGTCACTTCGTCAGGAATCTCCTGAAAAACAATATCGAAGTTGTAATATTTCATTACATCGTTCCGTAGTAACGGCGTTTTGCCTCTTCTTGACGAGCCTGTGAGAAGCTGCTCACGCGTTTCATATAGCCAATCACACGGGTTAAGTAATCCACATTCTTACTGTGACACTCTGGACACTCATGCAAGTAACGTTTGTCAATATGTCCACAATCATTACATACGGTATTGGGAATATTGAATGTGAAATAATTGCAACCTTCCTGAGCAGCCACACGCAGCAATTGGCGATACTGTGACTGTGACAAATGTTCTTCCAGATTGGCATGCAAAGCCGAGCCACCGGTCAGATGAGAAATATAGCGCGATCCATGCAATCTGAACTTATCGATGAGATTCAGTGATTCATCCTCTACTCTATAGAAATAGCTGTTGTAGCAGTCGCGAGGTACCACATATCCATCCTCACGATCCCATTTGGCATGTTTCACACCCACATTTTCAGCCGGTATCATTTCGCAGTTGAACATCAGTTCTTTGGTTCTATACTGATGATTGTATTTCTCTATCAGTCCCAAGATGTCCTCTACAAAATGCTGGTATCTCTCATTATCGTTAATCGGGATGCCCATATATTCGGCTGCCTCTACGAGACCGTTGACACCGATGGTCAGATACTGGCGGTTAATGGCGATATAGCCGGCATCAAACAGCGGAAGCATACCCTTGGTCTGCAAATATTTCAGATTCTCATTATAGGCATTCTGTACCTTATGCATCAAGTCTATCACTTCGCCTACAAACTGCAGGTGAGGCAGATTGTTTTTGTGTTCATACTGAATACAACGGTTGATGTTGATGGTGAGCACACTCTTCGAGCCAGTAGAAACACCTCCTGCTCCTAAAGTATAGCTGAAGCCGTTGTCAGTGATTTCGTTTCTCAAGCGGCAGCAACTGCTCAACGAGTCGGCATTGTCACTCACGTAAGTGAAGAACGAGTGGCCGGCAGCATACATCTCAGCCGTAAAGTCGGCATACTCTGTATCCATCATGTCACCATCCTTAGACAGTAAAGCCATAGTCTCAACCGGGAAAGTCAAGACGGCACGCGTACGCTCAGCATTGAACCAACGCATAAAGCGCTTCTGCAACCAACTCAGCGATTCCCAGATGGGCTTGGTGGCGTCAGGGAAGCGGAATTCTCCAAACAGACTCTCGAAATAATAGCGGTCGTAATAGGCCACATTCCAGAACACCGACTGGAAGTTACGAGCACCGGTAGGCTGGTTGATGGAATACACCACCTGCTCGAAATAGTCGGTAATCACCTTATCAATAGAACGCTGTTTCAACGACAGGTCCACAATCTTATCTGCATTCTGATAATAGTCGTCACCATATTCCTTACGTATAAAATAATCCATATACATGAGGAACTCCGGAGTAGCACAGGCACCACTCAACATGCTGGAAACCATGAATACCATATTCACGAAACCACCACAATATGATTTCAGATTGGTGGGAGCTGAGGCATTGCCACCAATGCTCTTGGTACCAGCCAATAACCAGGGATACATCGTAATACTGGCACAGTAGTTGGCAATACTGGTCTCGTCATTCTTGTAAATAAAATGATGGTTCAACAAATACATATAGCGGTCGGCCAACTCTTTACCGTACAAATCCTTGATTTTATCACACAACATTCTGCGGTTAAGACGGATAAAATTGGATTTCGGCAATTCACCTATCAAAGTGGCGATATTCTTTTTCTCCACATTGGCATTGGCATCGTACTTACTTCCCGTAGCGGCATTGGAAGCATTGCAGTAATTAATCAGAAAGTCCAACTTTTCTTTCACCTCACGGTCTTCATAATGACGCTGACGATACAGGATGTATGACTTGGCTACTTCATAATAGCGTTCAGCCATCAGCGCCACCTCTACCTGGTTCTGGATCTCTTCCACAGAAATACCATCACGAATTTTGAGTCGGCTCATCACGTCAATCAGCACTTCCTGCGTGGCAAAACTGCCCACAGATAAGAAAGCCTTAGAGATGGCATTTTTGATTTTGTCTGCGGAAAAAGGCTCCCGCTTGCCGTTGCGTTTGATAATGTACAGTTGGTCCATCATGTTGATAATTAAATATGTTATACCGCTCAGGGAGAAATAGCACACCCGCTATTATCGTCATTTGCTCTTAATCCCGAAAGCATGAACTTCCACGTTAGGGCAGGTCTTCTGGCTCGTTCTCATTTTCATCGTCTTCCCAACCCCAAAAAGTCAGTGACTTTGCTTGAAAATGTTTTTTTCAGAACTCACAGCTACGGGTATAGCCATTGATTTTCACAACGTTCCCTATTAATCTTCTCAGAACCCGAACACTTGCAAAAATAACACTTCATTTTGGATTTCTAAGCACAAAAATCCAAAAAATATAAACATTTTTATCAACATTCGAGACTTGACACAACGAATTGTAAATCAGTTTATTAAAACTCAAAAACAAAGGGTCGAAAATACAGTTGGGAAAGTGTGTTGAAGAAGTTTTCCGAAACAGTTTCTCTACTCGTCAACTTTGATTTTCAAGAAATCGAAATTGAGCAGTCGGGTGGCAAATCCAAGCACCAAAGCAAACACCCCTGATATCAGCAAAGCCCCTAAAACATGTCCCTCATAATAACAGGAAAAATACCACACCGCAGGGACTAGTATCAGGGTAAAAACAACTGCCGGAACAATAGGTAATGCCTTGATGGGCACCTTCAGCTGCCGGAAAGCGATAGTCACTTGCAACAAAGCCACCACCGACTGGGTGGAGAGGCTAGCCAAGGCTGCTCCCACCGCCTGCAAATGGGGAATCAGCAGCAAGTTGACCGTCATGTTCACCACGATACCCACTATGGCTGTGATATTCAACAGTTTCATATTGCCATTGGCGGTCAGCATCGTACCAAAAATATAAGTTAGCGATATTGGGATAATACCTGCTATCAAGAAACGGAATACCGCTGCACTTTCTTCCACATGTTCTTTATATAGCAAATCAAGCACCGGCACCCTGAAAACCTCCAACAGTACCACTGAAGTGACAGCAAAGAGAAAGAGCAACGAGAATGAAGATTTAACTATAGGGGTAATGTCCTCCTTGTTTTTCAACATCTTGGAGAACAGGGGCAATAGGATGACCGAAAACAAATAGGCAATCATCACCAAGGCATCTAATAGGCGGAAAGCGGAAGCATAGATACCCGACTCGTAGGCACCGACACCTGTCGGCAGCATCCTTTCAAGCATCACCGAGTCGATACGATTGTAGAACGACATCAACAAAAAGAGGATGGCGAAAGGAAGGCTCTTTTTCAGAATCATCAAAAAGAAGGTAGGGTTCCAATTCAGACGGGTCACCTTGCCCTTGGCCACCACAATTACCAGGGCTGTCAGCGCGGCAATGGTATAAGCGGCCGTCTGGCAATACACAAACCATTCGATACGGAAAGGTTCATTGGTCACATTGCCCCATAGCAAAATGCCGCAAAAAATGATCATCAGCAGACGGTCAAGCACCGACAGACAACTGTCGGTCTTAAACATCAGCAGGGCCGAGATGTTAGAACGTAAATAAAGGATGAATGCATTCAAAAACTGGTTGATGGCCATCCAAAACAACAGCCACAACTGAAAATCCCTATAACCAATGAGCAAGGCCACGGCAAATACCGCCGCCATATACACCGCTCCCAACAGCAGTTTTAGGGTGATGATGCCCGACAAATGTTTATGCAACAGCTGCTGGTGACGCGCAATATTGCGGTTGTTGAAATTGGTGATGCCCATATCCAACAACATGTTGAACAGGAAGGTAAAATTGAGCACCGAGAAATACAGACCATAGCTTTCAGCTCCAACACTATTCTGCACCCCCACTTCTATGCCCAAAAGCCAGAACGGCTTCACCAGCAGGTTCAGGAAGATGAGCAGAATAATATTGAAAATGAAATCCTTCTGTTTCATCTAATGCTTACTTCTTATTACCCTTGTTATACAAATCCGAAGGTTTAGATCTTCCCCATTTGATAGGTTCATAGTCGGGGTCATACCAGTTTTCTTCCACACGGTAGTGATGGCGTTCTTTCACCCAAGTATGATAAAACTCGTCCACTTCATCAATAAAATAGGGCAGCAAGGCAGCCACCTCATGACCAAAATTCAACATACGCTTATATCGGTATGGATACTGGTATTTTTCAAACTGCGGAACAATCTTGTTGCTGCCAAAGAAACCGATATTGGCAAATGCAATCTGATTGTAGTTCACCAATTGGTCCTCCGTACCGTGATAGAACAAGGTGGGGGCGGGATTTCCGTCAGCATACTTCACCTTGCCGTTTCTCGACAAGATGGCCCCTGCAAACGAAATCACTGCAGCATAGCGGAAATTGGCAGGCAATAAGCGAGCGGTCTCATGCTGATTGTGCAACCAATAATCGGCCTGCAATGCCGTGATGGCACCTGCACTTCCACCTGAAATCATGATTTCTTTCGTATTGATATGAAAGCGCGAAGCATTGGCACACAGATAGGAAGTGGCCGAATACAAATCCTCCACCGCTAAACGGATGGCATACTCCAGAATGCTCACCATATTAATCCCCATATTGGTCACACCCTTTAGACCCAAGCGGTAGTCGATAGCCACCACCACATAGCCCTTCTCCGACAACTGCTCGAAAGACTTCACCATTCGGGGCTCATCGCGCCGACCACCGATAAAGCCACCTCCGAAGACGTAAATAAAACAGGGATAGCCCGTATCGGGAGCAGCTACCGAAGGCATATAAACATCCAACAACAAATGATTGGTGTCTTTCACGGCAAACTCTTCCGTAAAATCAGCTTGGGCAAACAAAGCAGCTGAAAACAAAAGACTTATAATCAGCAAACAAAATCTTTTCATTGACATTTGTGTTTTACATATTGAAATGCAAAGTTACACATTTTTCTCGAATCATAAGAACGGTTTCACAAATTTTCTTCACCTTCCAAAGCATGCAGAAAAACAGCCCAAAATTCCCATTTTATCTGTCTCATATATTGGCATATACAGCGATAAAAACAGACTCCTCTCCAAACAAGTTCATATCGATTCACAACAAACAACTGATTATCAATACCATAAACCTATCTCAAGAAGCTAATTCGCTGAGTGAAAAATTTTTAATGGACTAATATATTATATAAGAAAAAAATCGTATTTTTGCAGTCCCAATTTTGGGAGAATTATAAACAAAATTAAAGGTTAAATTTAATTGTATGCCGACAATTCAGCAATTAGTAAGAAAAGGAAGAAAAAAATTGACTTCACAAAGCAAGTCAAGAGCGTTAGACGCTTGTCCGCAGAAACGCGGTGTATGTTTGAGAGTTTACACAACAACTCCTAAGAAACCTAACTCAGCTATGCGTAAGGTAGCGAGAGTACGTATGACCAACGGAAAAGAAGTGAATGCTTACATTCCGGGCGAAGGCCACAACTTGCAGGAACACTCTATCGTATTGGTTAGAGGCGGTCGTGTGAAAGACCTTCCAGGTGTAAGATATCACATCGTTCGTGGTGCATTAGACTCTGCAGGAGTAGAAGGCCGTTTGCAAGGTAGATCAAAATACGGTGCCAAACGTCCCAAAAAGAAAGCGTAAACCCACAAACAAAGAAGTAAATTGAGCACTAAAATGGGTGTCTCGAGAGTAAATAACAAAATTATTGAAGTTACAAAATGAGAAAAGCAAAACCAAAAAAACGGATTATCCTTCCCGATCCTAAGTACAATGATGTAGCTGTTACCAAATTCGTCAACAACATCATGCTCAAAGGGAAAAAATCAATAGCTTTCGAAATCTTCTACGACGCTATTGACATTATTGCAGAAAAAACAAACGAAAACGGCATTGAAGTTTGGAAACAGGCTCTGGCCAACGTTACTCCTTCTTTGGAAGTTAAGAGTAGACGTATCGGTGGTGCTACTTTCCAAATCCCTACCGAACTGCGTCCTGAGAGAAAGCAGTCTGTAGGTATGAAAAATTTAATCTTATTCGCCCGCAAACGTCACGAAAAGACGATGGCCATGAAGCTGGCCTCCGAAATTATGCAAGCCTACAAGGAAGAAGGTGCTGCATTCAAACGTAAAGAGGATATCCACAGAATGGCTGAGGCTAACAAGGCATTCTCTCACTTCAGATTCTAATATATACATTAATTATATTTACCGGAAACAACGCGTTTATGTCTGAAGATTTAACCAAAATCAGAAATATTGGGATTATGGCACATATTGATGCCGGTAAGACCACTACGACTGAACGCATCCTTTATTACACCGGTAAAAGCTACAAGATTGGTGAAGTTGACGAGGGCACAGCCACCATGGACTGGATGGTGCAGGAGCAGGAACGGGGTATTACCATCACCAGCGCCGCCACCACCGTCAACTGGGACTATGAATCTCAAAACTACAAAATCAACATCATCGACACTCCGGGACATGTTGATTTCACCGTCGAAGTAGAACGTTCTTTGAGAATATTGGATGGAGCCGTCGCCATCTTTTGCGCGGTGGGCGGTGTGGAACCCCAGTCCGAAACCGTATGGAAACAGGCCAACAAGTATGATGTGGCCCGTATCTGCTACGTCAACAAAATGGACCGTATGGGGGCCGACTTCTACGCCGTGGTCGATCAAATCAAAGAGAAGCTGGGTGCCAAAACCTTGGTGCTGCAACTGCCTATCGGCAGAGAAGAGAATTTCGTAGGTTTGGTTGACCTTATCGAGAAGAAAGCCTACACCTGGAGCGAGGAAGACCAAGGTGCCACCTACACGGAATGCCCTATCCCCGACGATATGAAAGACGACGTCGAGGAGTATCGCAACCTGTTGCTGGAGACCGTGGCCGAACTCGACGACCAACTGATGGAGAAGTTTTTTGACGACCCCGACAGCCTGACCTCCGAAGAAATCAAGAGCCAAATCAGAAAGGCCACCATCAGCAACACGCTGACACCGGTACTCTGCGGTTCTTCTTTCAAAAACAAAGGAGTGCAGCGACTGATCGACGCCATTGTAAGCTATCTCCCCTCCCCTGCCGACATGTCCGACATCAAGGGAATCAATCCCAAGACCGAGGCAGAGGAAACCCGCAAAATTGACGACAAGGAAAACTTCGCAGCGCTGGCCTTCAAAATCGCCATCGATCCCTACGTCGGCAAATTGACCTTCATCAAGGTCTATTCCGGCACGCTGAAAACCGGTGACATGATTTACAATGTCTCCACCGGCAAACGCGAAAGGGTGTCGAAAATCATGTTGATGCACTCCAACAAGCAAATCCAGATGGAAAGCGTGGGGGCAGGCAACATCGTGGCACTCGTGGGCATGAAAGAAATCAGAACTGGCGACAGTCTGACCGATGAGAAACACCCTATCCTGCTGGAAAACATCGTTTTCCCAGATCCGGTAATTCAGATTGCCATCGAGCCGAAGACCAAAGACGACGAAGACAAGTTGATGCAAGCCTTGAACCGTCTGGCAGAAGAAGACCCCACCTTCCAGGTAAAAGTATCGGAAGAATCGGGTCAGACACTGATCAGCGGTATGGGCGAGTTGCATTTGGAAATCCTGCTCGACCGACTCAAACGTGAGTTCAACGTAGCCTGCAATCATGGCAAGCCGCGTGTCACTTACAAAGAGGCCGTCAACGAGTTTGTGAAACACCATGAGGTGTACAAACGCCAAACTGGTGGTAAAGGCTCGTTTGCCGAACTCGAGTTCCAAATCAGTCCAACCCCCATCGACAAGAAAGGGCTGTTTTTCGAAAGTCAAGTCAAAGGCAACGTTATTCCTAAGGAATATATTGCCGGAGCAGAAAAGGGCTTCCGTATAGCCATGACCAACGGCAAATTCGGTTTCCCACTCGAAGCGCTCACCGTCAGCATCCTCGACGGCAGCACCCACAGTGTGGACTCCGATGCTATGGCTTTCGAGGTTTGCGCCAAAATGGGCTTCAGAGAGGCTATACGTAGTATCGAGACCTCTATACTTGAGCCCATCATGAAGGTGGAAATCACCACGCCCGACGAGTACATCGGCAATGTGACCAGCGACCTTAACCGCCGCCGCTCGGTGCTGGAACAGATTGAGGCCAAAATCGGCTACCAAATCATCAAGGCACAGGTGCCCCTGGCCGAAATGTTCGGCTATGTCACCACCCTGCGCTCCATCAGCTCAGGACGAGCCAACTACAGCATGGAATTTTTGCGTTATGCCGAAGTTCCCGCCGATGTGAAAGACTATATCCTCAACGTGGGACGTTATGCCCTGCTCTAATATCCTCAAAGAATAAACAGAATCAAATAAACAAATTTCAATAAACCAACAAAAACAAAACAACGTGAGTCACAGAATCAGAATCAAATTAAAGTCATTCGACCATACTTTGGTAGACAAGTCTGCTGAGAAGATTGTGAAGACAATCAATGCAGTGAAGGATGACAAAGTTGTCGTTGTGGGTCCTATTCCACTTCCGACACACAAAAAGATTTTTACTGTAAACCGTTCAACCTTTGTCAACAAGAAATCAAGAGAGCAGTTCGAGCTTTCAACTTACAAGAGACTGTTGGACATTTACGGTACAACCTCCAAAACCATCGATGCCCTGATGAAGCTTGAATTGCCCAGCGGCGTTGACGTAGAAATCAAGGTGTGATGAAGCTCTGCTGACGCTGCCACATGTAGCGTCCTTCATCTGCACATTTGCAACAAAACCTCGCTTATCCAAAAAGCGAGGTTTTTTTTATTTCCCCCCAACCCAGGCTGTCCGAGAACTAGAAAACGAGGTTTTTTTATTCGTATCCCTATACGAGGCTGAAGTCAAATATGCGATTCTTGTTGAGGAATAATTTAGTTCTCGGACAGCCTCAACCGTCGGCGTTGCCCACGCACGCAGCGTCATAGCCACAGTCTGTATCTATTTCAGTGGTGTCAATTTTTGAATCTCAGCCTCTGTCAAACCTGTCAAATCAGAAATAATGTCAATAGAGTAGCCTTTTGTCAGCATTCCGAGCGCAATCTCTCTGGCTTTATTCAATTCTCCTTTTGCTAAACCTTCAGCAAGACCTTCTGCCAAACCCTCGGTTTTACCTTCTGCAAAGCCATCCTCTTTGGCAGCAACGCAGGCGTCCTGCACGTCAGCGTACTCCATGATGCTCTTTTCGTATTCTTTCATCTCCGTTTCATTTAAGTTCGACATTCTGCATTCATTTATAAACTCGAGGAAAATTCCTGTCTCGCCTTTAACATCAGACTCTTTCATATTGCCAATGTTCTTGATGTAATAGGCCCATTTCTGGCGCGGATCCCCGAAATCCACCGCTCTCTTATCGCCTGCAAAGATACTCAAATCCACGAAAAGAAACATCACTTTGTCAGAAAAAATTTCATTGTCCTCGTTTTTTAGCATCACCCGCTGCAGGAATTCCCTTCCACCCATGATTTTGGCATCGTGACGCTCTAAGAAATTCAAGGAGATGACACTTGGGAAATTATACTCGCGGTCGCCTTTTCGCAACTCGTTGCTCACCGCCCGACTCACATACGCTATGGCTCTACGGCTGTAGTAAGTCTGTCTGCCCCGTTGCATTTCAATAAGGAAACGCCTCTTGTTGCTCTCTTTGGCATAAACATCATACGACACTTTCTTGTCGTCAGGCAAAATACCTACTTGGTCAGTTGGAAGCA
>Ga0265299_10000837_pt1 | contig 37315 bp, 44 predicted proteins | sample AusTroGonzalo_MG_4_FD_193485 | JGI IMG/M metagenome (GOLD analysis project Ga0265299, IMG submission 193485) | Bovine rumen microbial communities from tropical cattle in Woodstock, Queensland, Australia - Gonzalo_02 | ecosystem: Host-associated > Mammals > Digestive system > Stomach > Rumen ... | reverse complement strand
CCGACGGAAAGGCTAGATTCGAATTGATGGAGTACAGAGTCCAAGTTGTAGAGAAGGACAAGGACGACCTTCGCAACGATTTGAAGTCCATCAAGGACGTGCTGTACCGCATCGACACGCGGCTTTCAGTGTTCGGAGCGCAGCTTGAGGAAAGGACTGGTAGATGATTCTCTTGTCAGTGATTTTGATTCTAGGCTGCACCGTGAACGAGGTCTTTGAATGAACAAGAACAGAAAAATGTTCGTTAAATATATATCGTTGCATACCCCTATTTTATATGCGAGCGAATCGTGGCTAATTTTTTCTTACTTGAATAAAATTTAGGTATAGCAACGATATATTTTTAACGAACGATTTTGCAAAATTTGGAGTACTGATATGGCAGGACTGAATATTCCGAAACGCAGTGAGTTACCACACGGGACTTTCCTCGGCGACGTGAACAAGGCACGCCTTGATGCACAAGGCAAGCTGTCCGACTACGCAGAACGTGCGAGCGGTGTCGCTGGCGATATGTTGTTCGGGGAAGATACCGGTGAAGGAATGCTCAAGGATTTGGGTAGGACTCCTGCTTTCCGTAAGCTGGTGGAGTTCGCTGAAAGAGACCCAAGACGCTCGGAAGACTTTACTATAAATTTCGATAGGCTGGAAGACTACTTGAGCCAGCCAGCCGATAAGTACGATGTGGAAATCAAACGGAATGTAGTTCCGTACATCACAAGTTTTTAAAGTCGTCCTGCATCGTGCAAGTTGTCTATGGATTCTTGCACTTTTGCATCAGCATCTGGCGTAGCTTGGAAACCTCTTGTCGGAGTGTCAACTCCGATTGATACAGCCGGTTCAGCTCCGTCGTCAGTATCGTCGTGTACAGGGGTGTCGCTTCCAGTATCAACGAGTGATTGCTGTGTGATACCGGGTAGTTCTTCGTACTTGCTTTTTGTTCCGCCATAGAAAACTTTCTCAACGACTGCTTTGCTCTTGTTTGCTTCCAGACTCATGGACTTGTGGAACGATGCCACTTCCGTGAACTCCGGTGCCGGTTCCTTGTACTCACTCACGAATACGTTCTTTCCGCTGTTGACCAATACGTTCAGCAGGGTCTTGAACATAATCTGACTGAACGGCTGTCGGTTGTACCCGAGAGTGTTGTCATACGGCGGGTCGAAGTAGATAACGTCATACTTCTCGAACGGAATGTCGAACATACTGGAACAGAAGACTTGGAGCTTCGTCTTCGTCTTTCGTTCCTTCATAATCTTTTCAACTTCGTGGAACCTGTTGAGGTTCGTGAGTTGTTCATTGTGACAGAGGTTCTTGAGGTCAGCTTCGCTCAACTTATTCTTTACTATACTGCACATCAGTTCACGCAACGCAGCACGTCGTTCCTCTATCGTAGGGAGTGCGACGGCGTTATGCAGTAGAATCTTGTACTTGACTCGCGAATCGCCCCACAGATATTCAAGACCCTTGAACCCGAAAGAACAGGTGTAACGGATAAGCCAGTCGTCCAGCGTGGAGTTTGCGTTGCGGGCTTCGTAGAAACGCTCCTTCGTGACAGCCGGAAAATGCTCGTAGTCTATGGTATCGAAGTCTATCATAACGGCTTTAATCAGACCGATTATAGCCTTGTTAATGTCGTAGCCCGTTACTGTTTTGTACTTACCCGACAATACTGCGGCTTGCAAGATTGCACCACCGCCACAACAACAGTCAACGAAGTTCTCTCCGGAAGGGAGTGAAGCAACGATTCGTTCTGCGATTAGGTTCTTTGAACCTTGATATGGGAGTCCATAGACCATACGTTACCTAAAAAAAAAATCCTACCCGAAATATACTTATTCGGATAGGATTTGACTAGGGTACGTCAGTAATTTTTAATTATTTTCGCCTTCCCGAAGTACGTGAAGTTCGCCATCGACAAAATGCGGGAGTGTAGACATATACACCTTTGCCTCCGATTCTGTTGCGAACAACTCGTAGGACGGGTCGGAGTCATATTCGTTTGGTTTTACTACGACAAGATAGTGGATGCTAACTGCCATTGGTTTTCTCCAACTTGTTTACTCTACAACTGCCCAGTCGTTAGAGAGACAATCGTTGACGCTCGGTACCCACATAGAGTGAGAACCGTTTACCATCTTGAGCTGCATATAGGGTTCACAGCGGAATAGGTCTCCTTCTTTGAGACCCCACGCTTCGGCAGTCTGCTTGTTGCACGGAATGCCTTGAGGGTAGCCTTTCTGCAAAACAGCGAACATACCCTTGCCGTTCCAGCCAGCACGATGAATTTTCTTTCCGAGTTTCATCAACCGAAGTGCCCAAGAGAAGTCGTGGGTAAATTCGGTATCAAGATGGTCTGCGACAGAAGCATTCGATTCGGTCGTGAGGATATTGTATGTTTTTTCAAAGATGTCCGGCTTGCAAGGGTACAGCTCGCCGTTGACACCACGGATGATGTAGTCGCCTACACTTGCGTGGTGGTCGCCTTCCAGCGTCTTGATATACATTTCGCCTTGGTCTTTGAAGAAAATGGTTCCATCTTCGTAAGCCTTCTGTGCCCAATCAGGAACGTAGAACTTACCATCGGAGTTTTTCAAATCTCCATCGTAGACGAAGCATTCAATGGTTACTGGTTTCTTTGTCGCTTTCATTTTTGTTATCCTTTGCCCTGTTGGGCGGTTGAGTTGGTGGTTTTAAATTTCTCTGCGAGTTCAAGCCAACGTCTGTGCCACTTAGCCCACCATCCTGGCTTTACGACAGTTCCGAGTTTATTCTCACAAATTTTCGCCATCGCCAGGCACCGCTTGTACTTCCAGATAGTCGATAGTCTCGACCTTGCCATCATAGTACTCGCCAGTAGCTGTCTGACTATTTTTCACTGCGTTTTGCGTTGCGGTATTCTTCATAGGAACCTGTCTCCTTCGGGAACTTGTTGAAGTTGTTGCACGCCATCATTCCAGACTCACGGTTCGCACAATAGCCGCAAGACGAGCACTTATTACAGATTGAGTTTTTCATTTGGTCTCCTATAACCAAGTGACAGATAAGGTTAATACTCCAGCCGCTATCCAGTAAACGATGTGCTTAACATCACCCTGCACGACATACGGCACTGCCGCACAGAAATCAAGAATCATCAGAATTGTGGGGAAGATTTTCGGACTCATTTGTGGAATTTTGCCTCCTTGAATTTCTCTGCGAGTTCCTTACAACGTTTTACACATTTCCAAGCGTGGCCTTCTTTCCGACTATATTTTTCCGCAGTCTTTCCGAACCCACGATGGTTATGGCAGTAAGATTGCATCCAGCAGATTATCGCATAATTACGCCATTCTCGCACCATTTCCAAGCACCGCTTGTACTTATGGTGGCGTATTTCCTCAGCCTTCAAGTAATTGTCAAGAATGAGGTTCTTTGCTCCTTCTTTCTGTTTCACAATTTCAATCAAGAGTTGCTCAACTTCCTTCTTGTTCGATTCCTCTAAGTCAGCAATAAACGCATCGGCTTTGGACTTGAGGTAGAACAAGTTGTCGTCCAAGTGAAGGTCTTCTATGTCACCTGCCTCCTGCTCAACTTGCTCTACCGCCCAGTAGATGCGTTCGCTGTTGTATGCTGTCAGTTCACTCATTCGACGACCCTCCACTTTTCGTAAGGAATCCACTGACCCTTTACGTTGATTTGGCATCCTGCAAAGAAGTCCCAAGTGCACTCGTACCCAGACAGTTCAGTTTTCTGTTCACACACGAACTGCGGGTACTTGTACAGCAACAGGTACGAGCCGATAATCACTGCGAGAATCACCAGTAGGAGTATGGCCACATCCACATTGTCAGTATACCAGCACACAAAACAAGCAACGAGTCCGGCGATAAGTAGTATAGTAGTTATCGTTCCCATTTTAGCCTACCTTGATAAAGTTTTCCGTTTCAGTCACGGGGATGTTGTACTTGATACATTCCGGCAACAGGAACTCTTGGAACAATTCGTAGCTATTGAACCCACAGACTTCGCACTTCTCAATTCGTACGGAGTCCTTGGACTTGAGCTGGTTACTACGTTCGTCGAGTTCTTCCAGCCGTGCTTGCATAATGCTCACGCATTCGTCGTAGTCTTTCAACGTGTGGAGCGTTATGTTGTCACGACTGGCGGTAAGGCTCAATTCCTCAAACCAGTTCTGCATCGTCTGGCTTGCATAGTTGAGCTGTTCCGGTTTTGCTTCTGGCGACAAGCGGACAAGTTCTATCCTCGACCCGATTTCCGTTTCGGCGACGAAACCCTTGAAATTGAGTCTCGGACTGAACAGGGCACGGAGCACCGGATTTTTCAGCGAACCAAGAATCACCGACTGCGGACGAATAGGAATGGAATAACTACGGCTGTCGTCGAGGATAAAACTCAACAACGAGTGAGCCATTTCGTTCTGAACCAGCAACGCTTCCCCATTGTAGATATTCCCGAACAGGTTATTCAAGTAGTCCTGATTCTTGGTGTACTTGTTCATAATCAAGTGCAGGAGATTCGAACAATGGAAATTCTGGATTCTACGCTTGATGCCGGAGTCGTCAAAGTAGATGTACTTGTTGGAACTGATTACGAAGTTCTGGTACGTTTCCGCAACGATGGGGTCAACTCCCTTGCCTTCGTACTGGAAGTTGTCACGACCAGTCATCGACTTGATGAGTGCCTGCAACTGCTTCGCTGTGTCGGAGTCTTCGTATTCGCTAATGCTGACGAGACGCTTTCCCATCAAACTGATAGTGAATCGGAGTTGCTGGGTGGAGAACGCCGTAAACGAGTCACCGAACATACGATGCAGAAGACTGATGAACTTGGACTTGCCGTTACCGCCAGCGTCGAAGTCGTTGAGGTAAAGAACATATCCGGTTGCGGAGTTCGGCACACGCACCATAAAGTGAATCAAGTTGTACAAGGCTTCCCAATCTTTCGCAGTGCCACCGGCAACGAGGAACATGAGGAACATAGCCCGACGCAACGACTTCGGATTCACGTAGTCCTTGTTGAGCGGAGTCATCTGCGAGCATACGTTCCTGTACATTTGTCCGTCCCGAGTGAAGAACCCGTGAGGCTCGTCCTTTGCAAAACTGGAGATAATCTTGATTCTGCGAAGGTTCGGGGCGAGCTTCGAGAAGATTCCGTCATACGGTCCATCGTAAGGCTGTTTACGGAGTTCCTTCAACCCGTCGAAGGTCTGTTCGCTCCCGTTCGGTGCGATACGGGTAATGTTGAGCCTCGCACTGATGATGTCGTCGTCAGCCTTCAATCCTTCCAACGGCATAGCCTCGGCGGAGCAGTTACGCATTTTCGGGATAAGACGGAAGTCCCCGTCCCTGTTGCGGTACACGTTTTGCTGGATGAAGTCAATCTGTTCCTCGTTGAAGAACAACGGGGAGAGTGCTTCGGCTTCCTTGCCCCTGAAGGCTTCCAGCACCTCGTTGTCGCTCGGGTTCATATCGAGATAGACAGTCAAGATTTCACGCTGGGTTGCATTCTTGCTGACTGCAATCATAGTCTCCACGATTTTCTTGTAGTTGTCGCTCGGAGACATCTTGTCGAAGTCCACGACATTCATCACGACAGCTTGCGACTTCTTCGGAAACTGCGAGAGGATTGTCAGGACTTTCTGGAGTCTGTTGTTTGTCATACCACCCGCTCCGTCCAAGGAAACAAGACTTTGGAAAGTTCACTCAAGGTCTTGGGTGTCTTGATTCCCTTTGCCCTGCGTGTCTTGGTGTCTCCAAGGAAGGTGCGGATATGGTCTTTGCGTCCCCAGTTCCAGAAGTTTTCGTCAAGGTCACGCTGGTACTGGGTGTAGTCAATGTAGTCCTTGTACTTCTCCAAGTCCTTGATGTCGAATGCGTACACTCCGTAGCGGCTCTTGATGCTTCCGTTCTTCGTGTCCATAAGTACATTGGTGAACTGGATAGTACCGGCATCGGGACATTCACGAGTCGTCCACAGGAAGTAGTAGTTCTTGTGAAGGAACGGCTGTCCGTTGAAAGCGGCGTACTTGCTGGATGCGGACTTGTGCCACTTGTAGATGAAGTCAGTCCAATCGTACTTGCTCCAGTCAAGTTTCAATTCCGGTCGGAGCAGGTTGTCAAAGAGTTCATACACGACTGCCTTCTCGTGGTTCTTGTTGATAGCGTCGGAGTAGTCAAGACCACGACCGTCGAGGAGCTTGCCGTCCTTGTCGAACACTCCGTAGTTGTTCACGTCACGGAAATAGGCACGTTCGATAAACTCTTCTTCAAAGAGCATATCGTATTTTTCGAGCATCTGTTCAGCCTTCTTGCGGAGGACTACGGCATTCTGTTCACCCTTGACAAATACGGAGTCAGTGTTGATTTCCACAACGTCTTCCCAGTTGGGACAGGCAAGAGCCAGTTCCGTAACGACAAGCTGACCGATATAGCACATAGCCTCGCCAACGGCAGGGTCATAGGCTACGGAAGTACCGGAACGGATTCGGAAGCCACCGCTCAAGGCATTGAGAACGAGAATCTTGTAACCGAGGTCGAGGTCGGGCTTGTATTCCGGAGTACCCTTGAGTCCCTTGATGGCAAACCTACGCTTCATCATTTCCGACCATTGAGTAAGAGCTTGCGGAGTTTTGAGAAGACCCCAGTGGTTGATGATACGGGGATATTCCGACTGCACGTCAAAGCAGTACAGGCCGTTCTGTTCGCCTTCACGGATAAAGTGACAACCGCCCTTGCCGAACTGGATTCCGTTGTACACGCACTTTTCGGCGAGTTCACGTTTTTCCTTTTCGGTTATTGCGATAGTCTTTGCGAGAAGCCTGATGATGTCCTTGACTTCCGTCGGTACGTCGAACTCGTCGAGGTCAAAGAGTTCAAGAGGGTTCGTGGACTTCGGCGGAATCGGCACGTTAGTCTGGTAGATGATACCGGCAGCGACAGCCTGTGCAGTCCGGTCGAACTTGAACCTGAGGTTTGAAGGCCATTCGTGTTCGAGGATAGCTTTACGGGCAGGGAGCGTGTGATACTTGGTCTTCTGTTCACCGCTGGCGAAACGCCAATAAATCATGGAAAGCGCCCAGCAGTCGTGGAAGCAGTACTGGATGATTTCTTCCTTCATTTCCGGCGTGAGGTGAGCCTTCGGGTCATACGGGAGTTCCTTGATGGGAAGGTTGAGGTACATTTCCCATTGTTTCAAGCTCTTGCCGAGCAAGCAGTTGTTGAGCACGTCAAAATGATGTTCGTTCCACTCGTTCACGTAGTAGAAGTTTCTCGTCATCGGGTTGCGGTTGTCATCGTAACAGATGAGTGCTTGGCCGTCTTCGTACACGAAGTTGGAAGATGTGTAGCACATACGCTTGATGTCCGACTTCATCTTAGCGAGTACCGGCAAGTCGAACCGGCTTCCGTTGTAGCTGATGATGTAATCGGCACTTGCGAAGTACTGATTGATTTCGTGCATAGCGGACTCGTCAATAATCCCGTTGTCGGCACTCCGTACACAGATTCTGTCAAGTTCCTCATGGGTGGTGGAATCGTAAGTTATTCCGCAGAAGCAAAACAACTCGTTGAATGTTTCAATATCAAAGAATGCAAGTTTCATTCGCAGTCCTTGTTGAGTGTTAAAAATACGTGGGCGTTTCCCACGTTCCGCCAATATAGTAGATTTTGCAAAATCAAAAAATCTACAATGTTCGTAAAAAATTGTTCGTCAAGAATACCCCGTAAACACGTTTTTAAGGGCGTTAATTTATGGGGGTATAGGTTTATATACCCCTAAACAGAAACGGGCTTAAAACCACGTTTCCGGCGGTTTATTGGGCTTCTATCTTTATATCGTAAATTTGCAGGCGGTTTAGAGCGGTCGTGCCGACTTCCAGCAAAACCGAGTTTCCACTTCCAAGATTACGCCACTCGATGACTTTGTTGTTGTGACCAGCGGTGCCGAACTTCCTAAAATGAGGTTGCCCGAAATTCAGACCCCTGTTCGTAGAGAGTGCCACATAGACTTCCGTCCCGTAGTCTGCGTTCGGGTACTCGTCCCCGTAGCGACCGGTGTCCATCACGCATTCCACCCTGCGGAAAATGACACGGCGAGGGAACTGCTCGAAGCCGTCCCTGATGTATCTACGGATAGCCTTCCCGTTGCACGTCGTACGGAGCGTTTCGTCAAAGGCGAGCATATCGCCATAGAGACTTGCGGCGATGTCCCCGTAGATAGTGCACACAACGGGGTTGATTTCATCTTTCGGAGCCTGCCAGCTAGACCAGCGTCCCTCTCGGAACAAGAAACCGGAGGCTTCCTTCGTACGGACGAACAGGTAGTTTTCGTGGCGTTGGGAAATCAACTGCAAGTCAATCGGGGTTCCGAGCCTTCTCTCGATTTCCGGAGTGCTGATTTTCTGGAAATGGTCTGTAAAGGCACCGACACCCTCGTGACCACTGGCATCCCTGCAAATAATGAACAACGTGTCTTGGATAATGACAGGACAGCGACCGCCGTAGTGTATCACTTGTGTCGTGTTACTTTGAATCGGGCTATCCTCGTTGCCGGTTCGTCCCCAAATCTCGATGGAGTGGGTGTTGATAAGGTACAACTGGCCACGGAAACTTGCGATGTCAACAAGTTTGTCTGCACTATTCGTGGACGAGTACCAAGAGTTCCACAATGGGTAGCCGTCCAACGGGTCGGTCGGTACTTCGTTCGTCTTGCGGTTGAAATACTGTCCGGGGTCAGTCTTCGAAATCCAGACAGTGTTGCGCTCGGACGCACGCATTACAAGTTTATTGTCGAACCAGCAGATACTAGCGGCGTGGGATATTCCGTCCTCTCCGGTTTCGAGGATTTCACTCGCATCGTTGTCGATGTAGTCCAGTACGTTCGGCTGTGCCACCCCGTCACGAGGACTCTGGCCACCGGGCACTTCCATACCCGGAAGGTACTCACCGTTCACGATGAACGGAGCTCTGCTACCGGTGCCACTCGTGGTGTTCCACATATAGATGTAAGTCCCGTCGCAGAGGAACACGATGGTCGGCTTGATTGAAGATTCACAGAAGGACACGCTCCCGTGAGTTCTCAATAAAAGATGAGATAGCTGGTCGTTCTTCCAGCACTGCATTTCGACCGGCGGGTTCCAGTCGGTGTGGTCAGTGTTCGGGGCGAACCGGAACAGCTTGGCACCGGCGACGATGTAGATGTTGTCCTCGGAGTCCTTGAAGGAGCCACGATACTTTTCTTGGTATTGTAGACCGAGGGTGTAAATGAGTCTGTCGCCGACCCTATCCAGACAGGTGTCGCCCATCGGGAGCATATTCATGTACTCGCTGATGGCAATTCCGTCGTGGTACTCTACGATGCCGTTGAACTTACCCATTGAAGCCTCCTACATATCCGTTGCCGTTGGCTCCGGCTCTCCAGCCACGACCACGTTGCAAGTAGCCGAAGATACGGCGAGAAATGTCCTGCGGGTGTTCGTGTTTGGAAGGGTTCTTCAAGAGGTACTGGTACGCTTCGCTCGCCAGTTGCTTCATAGCTTCCGCAGTCGTGATGCCGTATTCGATGGCAAGCCTGTATGCGAGTTTAGCCACCAAGAATCCACGGAACTTTTCGGGTGCCACGATAGTGCCCTGCCACGGGTTAGGCTCGTCATAGCTGTTCACAATCTTGATGGGGACTGGCAACACGATAAGTGCAGTACCGCTTCCGAAATTCGGAGTGAAACGGATTCGCAACTTGTCGGGATAGTCTTCGGTCGTAAACACGAGTTGTGCGTAACGGAACTCGTTCGACACGAACTCACCTGCGTGGACGTATGCAAGCGGTGCCCCGTCAGTAGCACGATAGATTTCATCCACACGCATCGGGGCGAACGGGATGTTGTAAGTCTTGTTCACCCAAGAGGAAGTCGCAAGCAACTGGTTCTCGTAGTTGATTTCGATTAGCTTGTGGTCGTCACTCCATACGGCGATGTCACGATATTTCCCGAACTGGTCAGTCGGCCATTTGTCGGTAGCCGTGAGCTGGAACGGGGTTCCGGTCGTATCGGTGACAAGTCCCATATTCGCCAAGAGCTGTGCGATATTCGGCTTGACTTCGTGCTCAACTCCCATATAGGTGATAGTGGTCGTCTGGTTGAGTTCCGAAGCGGTGAGCGGAACAGTCCCGAAGATTTCTCTCGGATAGCTCAACGGCGTCGTCACGAGGTCAACTACGCCACAATGCGGACTGGCGGGATGTACCACTTCCGTTATGTCAAGAGACCGGTCGCAGTTGATGGAAGGGATGATTTCGTGACGGAGGATGTCGGCTCCACGTGCCTGAATGTCTTCCGGTACTTCGTCTGGGTTAAACGAGGGAACGGCTCCAGACTGCATAGCCGCCCTATTGACAATATCCATTACCTGCATACTTCGGTCTCCCATATTGAGGTCTTGCCAGATTTGTACTGACGTTAGAAACTTTGCGTTGGTCTGGCAACTTGATTAGCCAAGTCAACCCTTGAACAACAGCGTCAACGATGTCGTCGTGCTTGCCGTGAGGGAACTGCGTGAACTGCGACTGGATTTCGCCCCATACGAGTCCGTGCGTCGAGAAGGCCACATCGCCTGCATCAAACAGGTACTTGACGACGATAGCACGCTCGACCTTGTCCTTTGTCGGAGTGGCTTCCAAGATACCGCTCATTTCCTTGCGGAGTAACTGGATGGCGGCTAGGCCGTTGGACTTGTTCTCAATAAGCACCGGAGTCGTGTTGCCCCAGCGTTTGCGGACTTCCTTGATTTTGGCCATCAAGAGGCTGATGTCTGCGTGGAAGTTGAGAACTTCGAGTACGTAATACTTCGGCCCGATTCTGCCACAGACAGCGATAGCGTTGAAGTCGTTTCCGATGTCGCCCTTACCGGCAGCATCCACGCTAATCACGAGTCTCATAGCGTTGGTGGCAGGCCTTGTCAACGAGAACTGAATCTGGTCTTTCTTGAACATCTTGCCCACGTCGTCAAGCGGTACTTGCAAGTACTGGGCGTTGTAGGTGAACGGGTCGGACTTGTACTTCTCGATTTCGGAAACCGGCAGTCTTTCCGGGCAGATACTTTCCCCGTCCTCACGGATAGCGGAGAACTTGTAGTGAATCCACTTCTCTTCTGTGTCGGCGAGCAAGCAACCGGTAAGGTCTTGACTAGCCACACGTTGCTGGATAACAAGGATTGGGACTTCCGGCAAGTCAATACGGTTTCTAATCGTGGACTTGAACACTTGCCAGCGACGTGCCAAGATTGTAGCACTGATTCTGTCTTGAGGCTTGTTCGGGTCGTCGCATACGAGCAACGTGTTACAACCGCTACCGGTCACGTTGGAGTTCGTACCTCTGGCGAGAATCATACCGCCAGCCCTGTTCGTCCATTCCTTCTTTCCATTCGCTTGTGTCAACGGCTTGAGTTCCGGTAAGTCAAAATACTTGGAAAGCCATACAAGGATTTCCTTGATTTCTCGGTTCTTACGGGCGACAAGGGCTTCGTCGTACGAGCAATAGATTACTGTCGATGACGGGTCGAGCAGGAATCGCCAAGCGATATAGCATTTCGTGAGGTCAGTCTTGCCGATACGGGGCGGTGCGTTCACGATAACACGCCTCGTGTTCGGCAAGTCAAGCAGGATGGAAGCAAGCTGTTTATGGAAAGCGTACCAGATGAAGTTCTTCTTGTACAAGTGCACAAAGACGAACCCCACGAAAAACATGAAGTTCTCTTTGCACATCTGTAATTCTATGTCCTTTTGGGTCATAGCAAGACTTCCTCGGTTTCAACGGAATAAGTGTTGGCTACCTTTCTGACAGTGATGGCTACCCTGCGTTCGGGATAGTAAGCGTAAGGGACGTTCGTACTTCCGGAGTAGAACCCGATGTCACCTACCTTCTGGAGCTCCACGTTACCGCTAGGCAAGTTAAGTTTGACAGAGCGACTCGTGTTGCTGTTGAGTGTCATACAAGATTCAAAATGTAGGACAAAACTCAACGTACTACCGGTAAACGCCGGAATAGCGAGGAACGCATCGGAACGCTTGCCGGAGTTGTCACCGAAATGGGTAGAGAACTTCTCGTTGAACGATGCGAAGTTCACTTTCAACACCGAGCCGTCGAGGAACTCCGGATAGACGTACACGTTGTCTCTGTCGCCGTCTCCCGTATACGCACTCGTCGGGACGACTTCACTATCACTGGACGGAGACTTCACGACACTCACGGACGTTCCGCTCTTGATGATGACGAAAGCGGAGTTTCCGCTCGGCACGGAAAGCGTAGTCACGATTCCACCACAAGACAGGTATTGCTGTACGACTTTCCCGTGGTTGTTCGTGAAGTTGAGCGTGACGGGTTTCGCCGTCAGTCCGTCGAGATACAGGGTTCCGCTAATATCATCAATTACGATGTTGGCTACCAGCGTTTCCGGTGCGAGTTTCGGGTTGTCAAGCCCAAGATGGAGACTGGCCACGGGTCCGGAAGTTTTTAATAACGGACTGAACGGAGTAATTCCGTAGGGTGCGACGAAGAACTCCACGATGGACTGGTTAGCGAGCACTCCTATTGTAGCGAGCGAACCGCTGGTCATATCGTTGATAGGAAGTCCGCAGTTACCCTTTACGTTGTTCAAGAGGATTCTGATTTTCCTTGCCTTCGTCACTTCCGATTTCACGTAGAGTGCGTCCGGAGGAGTGTACTGGTATTCGTTCAAGAACTCCACCACGGCAATATCCGGTGTATAGTCATTGATTACCAGCGGTGTCGATGCCGTGTTCTCTGCGGAAGTCGCATTGAAGCGGATAGGATGGACAGTCCCAACGAGCTGGATGTCCACGGAGCCTTGGTACGGGAGCGTTGGCTCTGTCTTTCCGTAGAGCGTCACGATTTCGCCCTTGTCCGCATTGCCGCTGTACGGGTCGATGACAGCGATTACTTGGTTGGACACGTTCTTGATGGCGAGTCTCCACGGTGTCCAGTTGCGGATGCAGAGAACTTGGGCAACACGTTCCGGACTTGCGGTAAGCGTCAGCGACCATTCCCCGTTCGGCTTGTCGCTCATAGCGGTCTTGAGTTTCCAGTTGCTTCCGTCCCATTCCCAACTCGGAGGGCAACATACCTGGTCAAACTGGATAGTCATAGACTTGGCGAACTTGTCAACGTCAACTTGGTCGGCGTTGGAGACCATCGTCACAATCTGTTCCACTTCTGCCCATTCGTTGATAGCAGGCTTGTGGATAAGATGGTCGTAGTCAAGCGTGTAGTTCTCTTTGGAGTTCGCACTCCACTTTTCTTCAACGTCGTCGTCGGAGCTGTCCTTGTTCTTCTTTCCGAGGAGCTTGCCGTCATTAACAGAAACATCGTCGTCAACGCATACTTCGTATTCGGTGGTCACGCCATCACGGAAAGTCACCTTCACGAGAGCATCTTCTTCCACGAAGATACCACGACTCAAGATGTTCCCGTTGGTGTCACAGATAAATCCACGAGCGTTCGTATAGAGTTCGGTATATTGCGGAGTCCCGTCATTCCCATGCTTGAACTTTACAGGTGCAGTAGTCCCGATTTTGTACGCAGTCAGCGTGGCATTGAAATACGGGAGCCTGTGGGTGTCGCAAATAGAAATAGAGTAAGCCATCTTACTTATTCTCCTTTGTCTTTGTGTAGGTCATCGGCGGTACGCCTCCTACCAAGTTAGAATATGGTATGACGTTGTGCAATACGGCATTCACGCCGGAAGCGAGTCTTGCACCGCCTTTCGCCAGCTTCTTCGCAGTACCGGAAGTCTGCGGGTCGGAATAGAGCTTGTCACCGCCGAGCATCGTGTGCCCGTATCTTCGGTGGGAGTCTGTCTTGGCCTTGTCGAAAGCCTTCTGCTGTTCGCCACCGGCTTCAATGAACACCCCGTCCTTGTCTTGTCCGGTCTTGGACTTGTTACGGAGCACCCACTCCACACCCTTGTTCTTCAAAGGTCTGTCGCCTTCGTTGACAGTCCTACCGCTTGCCGTGCGAACCTGCTGTCTCCAGTCAGGCACTCTCATAATCTCCGATTCACCGCTAAAGAACTTTGCGTAAGGGCTATCCTTTTCACGGGAAGCGTTCATAGCACGTACGAGGTCTGCCTTTTCTTCGTCCGGCATTCCGGCAAAGTACTTCTCGTTATCCTTGAAGTACCTGTTGGCAAGTTCCGCATCCGCTTTTTCGTAGGCGTGTTCAGTCTCGGCACGTGCGACTGGATTGCCGCTCGCATCGTAAATGACCGGAGTCCTTGCGTCCATCAGCTTACCGGTATGCTCCATATTGCCGACACGTACCTTGTCCCCGTTGGAGTCACGGGTCTGTCTCGGTTTACCAGCCGGAGCGTTCTGCACGAGAGGCACACCACCGGCACCTTCAACCTTCGGAGGCATCTCCACTTGGATAGCTTCGTCTTCACCGAACTTCTTGCGATAGCCACGCCAAGCCCTGTCTTGATACTGATTCTCGATTGCTTCGGTTCCGACTTTGCCCTTGCCGCCCTTGATGAGTTTCTGCGCGTCCTTCTGTGCACCAATCATATCCTTGATGTCAGTACGGGTCACGAGGTCGGGGAAGTTCTTATCAATCATCGGACGCATTTCGTTGTAGGAAGGAACCCTGTTGCTCCAAGGTACACCGGAAACTCCTCCAAGCAACATCTGCAATCCGAGGTCTCTTGCATCTACGGGGTACTGGTGATAGCCTTTACCTGTGGTCTTTTCAAGAGCCGTGTCTGTACCCCTGTCGGCAAAGTAAGAACCGGCACCGCCGACAGCACCGCCAAGTGCTGCACCAGTACGGCGAGCCACGTTACGGAAATACGGAACAATCTTCGCCATCACCTTGCCACCGAGTTTCGCACCAGCCACCGGAGCACCCATACCGACAGCATCGAGGGCAACGTCCCCGACGAGTCTGGCGGCGGCTTCCCTGTTCGACGTGTTGTAGTCGAGTTCCGGGTCGAAGTGCGTGGCTGAATACATCGGAGCCACGAAACTTGCAGGAACAGTCTTCAAACCGGAGGGACGCTCGAACTCCATCCTCCCGAATAGACTCTTGTTCTGGTCAGTCTGGTACTTGTCGTAGTCTTCGTAGGTCGGGTTTCCCTGCAAGTAGTCGAAATCCGGCAACAGCTTGTTCTTCAACGCATTGATGTACTGCGGTTCCGGCGATTCCAAGTCCGCCTTGATTCTTTCGTTGAGCTTTCTCTGCAAGAGCCATTGTAATGCTCTGGAGTATTCGCTACCGATGTCGTTGAGGAGTGCATCGGAATACTCGTCCATCGTACGATACCAGTGCTGGTTCTCGTCTCCACGCTTGCCACGGGTGAAGGTAATCTTCTGCTTTGTCGGGTGGTCAATCCACTTCTGCACATCCTTGGACTGGGCGAAGGACGTTGCCATATCCTGCTGTGCCATCATTTCGCCGAACGGGGTGAGTACAGGCTCGCCGTTCACGACAGTAAACTCAAGCGGATAGGGTTGCTGAATATCCTCAAGGTTCTCAATCCAGCCTTCCGACTTATCGTAGGTGGGAGCCTTGTTGTAAAGTCCGAGGCGTGCGTTTACCATTTCGTCAGCCAGTTCGTCGATGAAAGGGTACGCTTCCACAAGTTCGTCAGCGGTCTTCGCCTTCTCGTTCTTGAACTGTTTCAGGAGCACGTCCTGATAGTCCCCTTTGACAGGTTCCCGCTTGGAAGCATTTTCCGCAATCAAGTCACGGGCACCCTTGCTCAACACGGAGTAAGGTACTCTACGCTCGTATTCCGAAGTCCTAAATGTAGTTCCCATAGATACTCCTATTTGGTTCTGTACTTTCCGTTTTCAATCCACACCCACTGGCCGTTCACGAATTGAGCGTTTGCTGGAACATCGCTCGGCCTAGTCGAACCAGTGTCACGGGTAGCACCGGCACCGGCACCACCACGACCAGTCTTGTAAGGGTCATTCTGCGGTTTCGGGAGCGAACCGATACCGAACGAGGCATCACGCATGACTTGGTTGGTCTGCTGTTGGTTCTGCCATCTTCCGAGGTAATCGCCGAAGGCAGGGTCGATGTTCGGAGTCTTGTAACCCCAGCCCCACTGGAGTCCGAGCTTCGGCATCTTGGACTGGTACTGCTTGTTGTAGATTCCGAACTGGTCAAGGGCGGAGTCCCACACCATCTTCCTGTCCACGTTGGCGTTCTGCATCACGTAGTTGAGGTAGGCATCCTTCGCATTCTTGTAGGATGTCACTGACGAGTTCGGGTCAATCGGCAAGTTCGGGTTGTTGCGTACCACGTTCTGCAAGCCGTGCATAAACGTATTGCCGATTCGGAGTGCATTGTCAGACGGGAAGCCGTTTTCGTCGGTGAGCTTGTCGCCACGTTCTGCCATACCGAGGAACTCGTAACCGGTCTGCAAGGTCTGCATAGCACTCACGTCGCCGGAGTATGCGAGACTGATAAGCTGGTTCATAGTGTTCGCATTGAAGAACATACGCATGAACTTGTCGAACACGGCTCGGTCTTGTACAGGCATAGCTTCGACCTGTGCACGAACCTTTTCAGCGTCAGCGATGGCACCCTTACTCTGTGCCCAGTTGAGAATAACATATTCTGACAGTTTATCGAACTCCATCTGGGCTTGGTTGCTGTTGAGCCAGTTCGGGTTCTGCGTGGCGTGCTCTTGGATAGACGAGAGCCAACCGCCGAGCCAGTCGAGCTTGGTGCGGTCGTCCTGCAAGGACTTCTGGAATCCTTGGGCGAAGCCACCGGCGTTGATGCTGGGCGGTCGGAGCGTGTTCGGGTTCACGCCTTCCGCTGCGAACTCGTTACGGAGCTTTTCTGCAACGTCGTAGAAATAGTTGAGGCTCTGCTCGTCACCGGCATATCTACCGGCGTTCCAGTCTGCGAGCAACTTGTCCCATTGGTTCATCAAGGTGCGTCGTTTCTGTTCCTTCGCACGGAGTTCCTGTCCATAGGTGTTCGTACCGGTCAGTCCGTTTCGTCCTTCCAGTGCAGCCATCTTCGTGATGTTGTCCACGTTTTCACGTGAAACACCCACGAGTCCGTGTTGCAGGTAGTGGTTCCACTTCTTGCCGTAGGGTACATCGTCCCAACCCATCATCGCTTGCAGTAAAGAGCGGTGCGGGTCGGTCATAGCCTGTTGCTGTTGCTCGGTCTGTTCAGTCGGCTGGTCAAACCAGTCTCTCGTGACGGGTGTAAAATCCTGTTCCGGTTGCTGTTCAGTAGTAGGAGTGAACACTTCCGTAAACGGAACTACGTTGTCCGTCTGCGGTCTGGACTGACTCGGCTTTTTCTTTCCAGTCTTCTTCGATTTCGCAGGAGCGGTTGTCTGTTGTGCAGTCGCTTTTGTGTCCGATTCTTCAATCGGAGCCATAGAGGACGACTTTTCCGGCGGCTGGTTCACAGGTGTAAACCCCAAGTCGATGTTGCGTCCGTTGGAACTCGAACTGGACGAAGCGAATACCGGGTCTTCCAGTCTAGTGTAAGGAACAGTAGCCATTACTTACCCCACTTCTTACTATACCAATCCTTGTAAGCGGTCTTGGACTTGTTGCCCCAGATACCGTCTACGTCGAGGTTGTAACCGAGTTCGTTCAGCTTTGTCTGCCAAGCCATAACTGCTTCCTTGTCGTTCGGGTCGGGAGCGTCCGTGAGCTGTTTACCGAGTTCCGCCTTCCCGAACAAGTCGGTGTCCGGTGCCTTCAACGGGTTACGCTTGAGTTCGGCGGCTTCGAGTGCACGTCCAAATTCGTCAGTGTCGTCACCGGCGTTCTTCATCACTTGGTGTTCAACCGACTGGTCGAGCGGTGCAGGGTTGGCACGGTACTTCGCCACTTCCGCAGGGTCTTTGCCTTCCACGAGAGTTTCGTTGATGTCGGATTGAGTCGTGTCATCCGATGACGGAGTGTCATCCTCGCCGTCATCTTCGCCCTTACTGAACCAAGGGATTTCGTTGAGGAATGTCGCGAACTTCTCAATCTTCTGTACCGGCCTTTCTTCCTTGTCTTCGGGAGTGATGCTGTTCGCATAGCTGGGGATAGTAAATTCTCTCAAAGCAAATCTTGACATAAGTCCTCCTTAAAGGATAGTGTTCTTCTGTCCGGCCAAGGTCATGTCGGCTTGGGTCATACCGGTGTTGGCTGCGTATCTCTGCATAGCCCTGTCGTTCTGCAACGAGAGCAAGTCTTCGAACGGCTGGTTGTTCGCAGAGAGTTGTTGTCCGGCGAGCGATGCCGTCTGTGAACCTGTCTGTCCGATAGTCCGTGCAGTGTTCAAGTTGTTCTGTGCGTCGCCCATAGCCTGATTGAATGCGGTGTTCCAGAGGTCTCCGGCTTTCTGCGAGACAGCACTACCGATTTCCTTGTTGGTCGCACTCGACTGGAGTGCCGAGCCTGCGTTTCCCTGCATCGCCTGATTGGTACGGGCGAGCATTTCGTCCATCATCGGGTTCAAGTAGTTGCGTACGTTGCTGGCACCACCGGCGTGCAACTGGTCTCCGGCGATAGCACCGGCACGGGCAGTGTCTCCCATAGCGGTGTCCATCTGCGAGCCGTACTTGTCAAGGTTCTGACCGAAGTCACGACCGGCAGACGCACGCTGGAGTGCTTCAAACGCACCGCTCAAGTCGGAGTCGAGCTGTTGGTTAGCCTGCTGTTGTCCCTGCACCATAGCGTTGTGTGCACGCTTTCCGGACTGGCTGTCCGTGATGCCGAGAGCGTCAGTAATAGGATTCACGATGTCTGTCAAACTTGCCATTAAAAGCCTCCGAAACCGCCGAACCCGTTGTCAACGCTGTTGGCTACGAGGGAGCGGTCGTTGTCGTCCATTTCCAAGCCGTTACGCATATCGGCCATCTTCTGCTGACCCTGTTGCATAGCGTCCTGCATATTGGCCAAGTCCTGCTGGCCTTGCTGTTTGTCACCCTGCATCAACCCGATAGCACCGCCGATGAGGGCACCCCAGCCACCGCCAGCCTTTCCACCGGCAGTAGCCCCTTGTAACATACCTTGTGCTCTTGCACCCATAAGTAACTCCTATGCGTCGTTGAACGGAGTGACAGCCGGTCTCGGTGCCGGTGCAGTCACGTTTCCGCTCTGCTTGACATTCTGTTCGTGAGGCACTGTCTGGTTGTAGCCACCAGTAGGCTGGTTAGGCATAGGCATTACGTTAGCCGCTGGCTGGTTGGTTTCGTCCAGTGCCGTCTGCACCGACTTGGCGTTCTCGTCGCTGAATGCGTTTGCACCGGCGTTGATGAGTGCGTCCGAGATAAGGGGTGCGGACTGTTGCTTGATTTCTTCCACGACACGGATTGCACCATCGTAGTCGCTCTTTGCAAGGCAGTCGTTGAGGATAGCCATAAGTGCTTCCTGTGTCTGCTTCTGTTCTTCCGACCACTGCTTCTGTGCGATTTCCAGTCGTTTCGTACGTTCGGTGGAGTCGATGAACTCCTTCTGGCGTTCGAGTCTCTGGGTCGCCTGGAGTCGGAGCAACGCAATCTGCGTGTTCTGTTGCTGGATTGTCTGGTTGAGTTTCTGTACCACACCTTGCAACTGGATAACCTGCGGGGACTTGAAGGGGTCTTGGTCAAAGCTCTGTGCGAGCTGTTCCTTCGTCTCTTTCGGAAGGTCGGAGATAGCGAGCATCTGTATGACAAAGCCCTGCGTGTTCATCTGCCCTTCCTTGGCGAGCTGGTAGAGACCGGCGAGTTCTTCCTTCTCCTTGCGACGCTTTACGGACTCGATGTAACCGCCGAGCATCACCACCTTGTTGGTGTTCGGTTGCTTCTCGGTCACGTACATCTGTATGCAGCGGTACACTTCCTCGATGCTGTCAGCCATACGGGACAGGTAAGTGTTGGAGATAGCGTCCTTGACCTCGTTACGGGCAATCACTTCTTCACGGGTAACTGCCTCGCTACCGGAGGCGACAGTCGGGCCGAGCATATCGCCGACGACTCCCTTCCATAGGTCGAACGCCTTGATGAGGAACTCGTTATCGTGCGACAGTTCCTGCACCGGCGGGATTTCGTTTCCGTTGCTGTCGATGTTGTCAATCTCAAGTGTACCGGTATTCTTCCAAGTGCTCTGGTGGTTTGCGATAGCGTCACTGCGGACGATGAAGTTGGAGTCGTGGGACGATGCGGTGCGAATTTCAATCTTAGTTCCGGCAAGTGCGAGTGCCTTCATCACGCTACCCATCTGGTAGTAGATGCCACGATAGTGATAACGCTTGTCGGTCAGTTCCACACGTTCGCCGACAAAGCGGATTACCGGTATTCTGTCCAGTCCCTTGAGTTCGTACGTGGTGGGCTTCTCCGGGTCTTTGTCGTAGAAGTCGAGGACATAGCACTTCTTCTTTTCGTCGAAGTGGTAGTGGCTCACACGGACACGTTCCGAGTTGCTGTCGTATTGGACGTACGCACACAGGTCACTCGGGTGACCGAGAAGGTCTTTGTCCTTCTTGTCAAGACCGAGCGGGATAACTTCAAAAACGATAACGTCAGTCGCATCCTTGAGTGTCGGGTCGTCCCCGTTGAACAGGATGTACCTTGCGTCGATGGGCTTGACGAGCGGTACTCCGTTCTCCATACCCACTGCGAGGAACGCGTACCCGTCGTTGAGTACGTCGTTGTAGATTTCGGTAAAGAAAGAATCCAGTCTGCCCTTGAAGCCGAGTCTGAATAAGTCGTCCTGCTCCGGTCGGAAAGGTGCTGCACTCAACTTCGAGACTTGGACAGTGATGTAGGTTCTCACCAAGTTCACCACAACGAGCGGGTCGTTGGTGACACTTGCCCATTCTGCGTAGTTGTCGTCTGCGTCGCCAAGGTTTCCTGCGGCAAGGGAACGGCTGATGTCGAGTGCCGCCTTGTCGAGTTGCTTGTACGCCAGTTTGGAATTAAACTTTTCTAGTACGCATTTCAGGTTTGACTTTGAGGACATACCAGATATTTCTCCATAAGTTTGGTTTTGACGAGAGTCTCGTCCTCGGAGCGTAGTTCCGGTTCGTGTCCTGTGTTCGTGTTAATCTTGTCTATCAAGTCCATAGCCTTGACCTTCACACCGGACTTGGTACGAGAGTCGTCGATGGTTTCTTGCAAGATAGCAATAACTTCTTTCGCTGGGATTGCGGACAGCCTGTAAATGAGCGTACACGCAGACACCCTCGTGGCGGCAGGCGTGTCGCTGTCACGGGCTATGTCAATGAGTACATCGGTATTCTTGCTGTCAAGCATACCAATAATATACTTTATTTTCCTTCAAGTGTCACTATCGGAGTAAGCTTTTTGGTGCCGTTCTCGTCTTCGCTTATCTTGTACACCTTGACTTCCTTGTTGTTGTAGAACTCGAAGCGTAGGAAGAACAATTCGAGTACCACGTGTTGCTTGGACTCGTCGATGGGTTTTCCACGCCCGTCCTTGGTTACGGACTGGCACAAGAAGTTCCCTTGCAGAGTCCTCGCTAAATCTTCAAATGAGTACTGACCAGAGAGTTTCATACTGACTTTTCCTTTGGTTAAATAAAAAACCCACCACCGAGGAGTACTCGATGATGGGTTCCCATTCAACGCCTTAACACGGAGTTAAGCATTTTCAGTTTCGTCTTCTTTCGGATTCTCGATGAGGTCTTCGGCGGTGTACACCTTGACTCCATCTTCTTCCTTGTTCACTGCGATTTCAAGGTAGACGAGCTTTCCGTAAGCACTTACCTGTTTATACGGAGCGAAGGACTCCGTACCATCCGGCAGTTTGGACTTGCCAGTGTAGCAAATGTCCATTACCGAAGTGTCATCACTCAACTTGATTCGGGTGATGTTCGAGTACTTACCATCCTTGGAGGACTCCAGCATAATCTTGAACGGAGTCGTCCAGAGCTTGCCACCTTCACCATCGTCAGTGATAAGTTCTTCGAGGTTCACGATGCCGTTGAACACGAGTGCCATCTTGGACTTCTCGTTGTAGGAGAGAGTCATCCACGATGTCCACTTACGGACGACGACAGGTTCGCCTTCAGCGTTCTTCACACGACCGGCGAGGAGGAAACGGACAGACGGGACAGGTGCCTGCGACTTGCTGAACTTGCTAGGAGGGAGGCTAGCCACCTGATAGCTGATGATGCAAGCGGAGACGTATTCATCAACGGGGAAGTTGACGTAGGCACTGCGGTCTGCGAGGGGGGATTGCTTGTTTGCTGACATTTAATAACTCCTTTTTGTTTAGGTTAGTCGTTCAAGCATCTACAAATATAGTAGAAATTTTACTTGGTTTTCACTACGGTTTCGGAAAGGTTTTTAAACATGACTTCCCTTTCACGCAGGATGTTCACGAGTTCCTGCTGGACACGGGCTTGCTTCTTGAGTTTCCACATCATATTGATACCGCCGAGCAAGCCGGTCGGGTGTGCGATGAAGGCGTTGAGCTTGTTAACGGACTTCTGCAAGCCGTCTGCTTCCTTGGACACCTTGTTTGCGAGTGTTTTGGCGAGAGTCGCCGTACTGATTTTCTTTGCCATAATTGGCTCCTTTATTGATGTTAGTCGGGAGGAATTTCCCGTTAGGGCACCGCAGTGAAACAAAATAAATAGTCCAGTCTTGGGCTATGGAGACACACAAACTGCGATGCCCTAATGAGAAATCCCTCGGCAGGATGTTGGGGTAGTTGAGGAGAACCTACCGAGGGTAGTCTAGCAGGGAGTACTAGACTAACGATTCATCATTCGTCTAATAAACTCCTGTTGTTCTGGAGCATACGACTTAATGACTTTCTCCTTCCTATACTCGACGTACCACTTACACAACCCGAATACAATAAGCAATGCAATTGTGATAGCAATATCCCAGTAAAGGATACAGAGGCAAGACCAGTGCCACGGCCAAGCAGTGACAGGCCAATCGGCGAAAGTCCCCACTCCGCAGAGAGTGAGAACGATAGCCACGATCGTCCACAGCAGTACAAAGAACGAACAGCCGATTTTCATATTGAGCCTCCTTATACATTGTACTTAACGTAACGACTCGGCATCCCAGTCTTCATACATTCGTTGTAGACATCGGGGTACTTGGTCTGGAGGAGTTTCTTGTCAACGCCGGTGGTTCCCTTGCGTTCCACCCACGAGGCGAACGACTTGCCGTCCGGTGTCAGCAGTCTGCTTGCGTCCACCATCTTGTAGCCAAGTTCGTTCTTGAAGGCTTGGAACTCTTCGTCAGCCTTTTCAGCACGTTCCTTGAGTTCCTTGAACTTGGCAATCGTTTCTGCATCGACACTGATGGCGGGACCGGAGTGACCGCTAACGCCAGCCATAGCCGCAATAGCGTCCTTGTCGGCAGCGTTGATACCGAGACGGGCAGGCGGTTGCTTGTTCTGAATGCAGTCCCACACGACGAAGCACTTGTGCATCATCTGTTCAACGAAGGCAGGATTGTACTCGACCTTCTTTTCGAAGTACTGATGACCACGGATAAGCACTGCGAAGTATGCAGTACGGATTCCAGTCACGTACATCTGCCACTGGACTTGGGCGTAGTACTTGTCGGGAATAGGATTCCACTTTGCTTCGTTCTGTCCAGTCTTGCACTCGATGATGACCGGAGTGTCGCCGTCGTAAGCCTGTGCGTCAAGGGAGCACTTGCACCACTCACGCTGGTAGAGGCGACCCTGCGTGCAGTCAGTAAACGTCGGGTGGGTTTCCATGAACTTGTGCACGAGCAAGTCCTCAATCCTGTGACCCCATTCCATGAACCCGTCAGGGTCGGACTGGTCACGTTCGGTCAAACCGAGCTTGTCCGAGTAGACAGTCATAGGACTGGCGTGGGAATCGGGGAACATAATCATACCGGCTTCTGTCGCAGTGATACCCTGCTTACGCCAAGCCAGCCACTTGTCAGTACCCTGTTCGGGTGCGTCCATCACTTCTGTTTCAAACACGTTACGCATTGGCTTTTTCCTCCGCAGGCTTCCTTTCGATTCCGAGCTTGATGTCGTCAACGAAGCACACGCCGGAGATGTTGCACATATCCACGCAGGGCTTGTTGAACGGCGGAACACGGACAACGCAGTCGTAGGTGTCACGGACGGAGTCTTCGATAAGGCCGACGAGGTGACCGATGTTCTTGCGAGTGCCGTTGTTGTAGAACACCTGCGGGCAGTCGTCGTCTTCCACACGGGCCACGTGCTGGTACTTGAGGTGGCCGAGATAACCGGCACCGAGTTCGGTAATGACTTCGCAGACGTGGGTCTTGGGGTCGGTGTGGGTGACGCTATTGAGGAAGCCCCATACCTTGATGGGTTCCTCGTCAGAACCGCAGTCGTCCCAAGCCACGACGAGGTGACGGGATTCAAGAGCGTTGAGAAGCTCGTCAGTGGTGGTGAGTTCGGTGGCGTGCTTCGCCAGCTTGGAAGCGTTGATGGATTCGGGGAATTTGAGCATCATAGTGCTACTCCTTGTTTTGGTTAGAGTTAAGTTTCTTCTGTGTTTCGAGCCATTCGTCGTAGACAATCTTGACCTTGAGGAAGGTCTCCGCATCGCCGCCCTTGTCGGGGTGGTTAGTCATAGCCCATTCCTTGAACGCCTTGCGTACGTCGGACTTCATAGACAGACCGCCGAGCAGTTCCCTAATCTTGAAGTCAACGGACTGGTCGTCAGCCAGAACCTTGCCGATGTTCTGGAGGAAGGCCTCGTTCTCGGTACACACACGTAACAAGTCCTGTCCGGTGACGATAGTGCCGGTGAAGGTGGACTCGAACCTACCCCAAGAGAAATAGGTAATGAGTGCTTCCTGTCCGGTCGCTATCATTCTACGCCACCACTGAACCATAGACACTTGGTTCACGTGGTACTTGCGGTCAAGCAGTCCGAGCATAATGATAACAAAAGGTGCGGACTCCTGCGTGTTGAGTTCAAGAAGGACTGACTGCGGAAGGTCTCTCCAGCGTGCCTGCAACTTGAACAAGCGTGCGGTATTGGTGGCGGTCAGTTCCAAGTGCTTCCACTTCGGTTTGACCTTCCGCAGATACTCCGGAGAGACTCGGATTATGGCTTCCAGCCTCCAGAATATATCGTCAATTTCGTTGAGTCTGTCAAGTTCCATCAGTGAGTTTCCTCGTACTTGAGTTCACGGAGCTTGTCCCGATACACCTCGATGTCGGCAAACATCTTCTTGAAACGGGAGTTGATGGACTTGGTGTAGTCGTACGTCTTGCCAGCCTTGCGAGCCTCGTACTTCTTGACAAGTTCCTCGCCGACAATCAGCCTGCCCTGTGCCCAGAGGATTCTGAACAAGGGCTGTGTCTTGTCAAAGAGGGGGAACTGTTTCTTGATACGGGAGCTGGTCATCGTGGCCAAGTGCTGGAAGCCGAGCTGTGCCGGATGCCCGTGAGCCAGATAGCCTTCACGGACGACATCGCTCGCCACGAGGTCAGTAGCGTGACGCTCCATCAGCGTCAAACTCTGTTCCAGTTCGTCGGTAGTACGGGCACTCATCACACTCGTGATGTTCGCACTCGCCGGGGAAGGTGCATTCCCCGAGGTCGGAGACTCCGTCTTCGATGCAGTTGTAGTCATAGGTAACTCCTTGTGAGTCGTGGGTTGAATTGGGTTGGGTCATTTTTCGTTCCCGTCTATATAGTAGATAATTTGGGTGGGCGTAAACCACACCGATAAAAAAAAAATCGTTCGTTTAAAAATGTTCGTACCCCTATATTTTTCTTATTCTCAAAATGAAAATTTTCCGGTGAAAATTCGCACGCAGAAAATATAGAAGACGAAATTTTGACGAACGATTTTTGCAAGTACTGCTACCCCGAGCTGTTCCGTCTCAGGCTAACCTGAAGTACAAGAAGGTGTACAAGAATCTACACTTTTTCATAGCCTGTACTCCTGCACTTTCAGACGGTAATGTGATGTGTTGCCGTGAATCGACCCATACCTGAAGAGAAATTCGTCATTTCCGTTCAGCATAAGCTGTTCGAGAAGGTCAAGACGCTCGTTCATCCATGACGAGCTGAAATTCACTTCGTGTTCTTCGTCTGCCGTAAAGACTCTGACACAGGCACCAGACAGCGCACGAAGAGCTTCTTCTCTGAAGTGAGACGACAGCTCCTCACGCTTGAAGCCGTGTGATACGATGTGGGCAGAGTAGTCGTTTGACTCGATTAGAAAGAACATTAGCATATCCTCTTCGCGTACTGATTGTCTGATGCGAGCTCTACACCTAGCTGCAACTTGAGTAGCTCCCTTTCTTCCGGTGTCAGGCGAGCGATTGAACGCTTGACCTTGGCCAGGTCGGAACTGTCGGAACGGCTTGCAATGAAGTCCTTGAGCGACGTGGAGCACTCCCATTGTTTCTTGACCTTGGAATGTTCCACGGAGAACAGCTTGGCGACAGAGTTGACCGTCACCTTGTCTTCCGCGAGGATAGCCTTCGCCGATTCCACGAAAGAATCCAGTATCTTCTGCTTCGCCTCGTCGTCCAAGTCGTTGTCGAAGTACTGGGTGCCGTTCGGTACGAGCTTCTTCGCCGGAGCCTGTGCCGGTTCCGTTTCCGGAGCGGGTTGGACTGGCTGTTGCGGTTGGGGGACTGGGTCTAAATTCGGTTTCTTGAGGTTCGGAATGTTAATCATATAAACTCCTTGGTTTGCTGTACAGTAAATAGTAGCAATCTATGTAGACAAATCACTACGCAAATTGCTACTATACTGGTATGAACCGAGCAGACTACTACGAAACGATAAGGAAGCAGCACGAGGAATTTCGTGCTACCCCTCAATGGCAAGTGTTCCGCAAGTATATTCTCGCCAGCCGTAACCAGACGTGCGAGTTCTGTGGCAAGAAGTACTCACGCACACAGTTCCTAGATGTCCACCACAAGTTCAGGACTAACTATCAGTGCTTGGAGGAGAGCAGGTTTATGCTACTCTGCAAGACGTGTCATAAGTTCCTGCACTCCAAGTCAGGTACTCCCTTGTTGGGTCAGTACACAGACCAAGTCGATGACTAATAGAACAGGAGTACAAGTGCTGTGACGAGTACTGCGGCTGCGATTACTGCACACATCAGTCCTATACCTCCATCTTATCCCAGCACTCCGGACAGATACCGGTAATGAGAAACTCCCTGTCATCAGCCGAGCGGTCGGGGAATGCGTCCTGCACAGCCATACCCTGTTCGTACTTGCGGTAGGCATCGGCATCAAACGTCTTCTGATACTGGCGATGACAGAACGGGCACGACTTCCTGATAAGTACACTAGCCATAGTCTACTCCTCGCTTTCGTCTTTCACTTCTTCGGTAGTGGATTCGCAGTCCACGAAGTTGCCATAGTCACTAAGCACTGCGGCAATAGTAACACCATCGAGCTTCGCATACTTCTTCACGAAGGTGTCAATGTCCTTGAACGTGAACTGATGAGAGTACTCGCCGAGTTCGTTCTCGTCCAGTTCAATGTCGTCAACCAAGCCACGGAGCTCGGTGGCATCGGACTGGATTGACTGCACTTCGTCAAGCAGGTCAGCCAGAGAAGTGCAGTCAAGGTCGTTCAACCTGTCCTCAATGTTGTTCGCCAGTTCGCTGATGCGGTCGAGGTCTTCTTGTGTAAGCATTACATTACCTCCAAGGTGCCTACGATGCAGTAGCCTGCAAAGAGCACTCCGACAATGGAAAGGATTTTGAGCTGCTCAATGACAGCCCTTCTTTTCTTGGACAGGTAGAACTCCGTCCAGTTAGCGTAGCCTTTCGGCTGATATTCTCGTACCATCTAGTACTCCTTTCACGCTACTGCGTGTGTTGATGTTATGAGTTTTGCGGAGCCAGTGTGACGCTGACCCAGCGGTGAAGGAGCTGGTGCCTTCCGCCAGACGAGTGGCGAACTCACGCACCAGCCCTTCGGGGAATGCCTTGAGGAAGTCGTACTCGTCGCTGGCACTGGCTGTCCCTTCCACGAGACTTTCGTCCAGTTGAGTGAACCGCAGAGTGCCATCACTACTAATATACTTCTTCCTCACCTCGTCAGTTACCATCAGTGCTCCGAACTTGCACAAGTAATGCACCTGCTCACGTTCGGAACGACTGGTGTCCAACGAAAGAAAGGCACTAGCCAGACCGCTCCACGCCTCATCGGGGGAGCACTTGGCTCGTGCCTGTATTACTCTGGTTATCTTGATGTAGTCTATCATTACTCTCCACAAAGCACTGGCTTTAAGATAGCCAGCGATAACCTTCCGCCAAAGCTAAGTCCTCCGATGTTCTTGAAGTACTTGGCACTGGCGGTTATGATAGACCGCTGGCAGTTAAGTTGTTCGTCAATGACCTGAGTGATATAGTGTCCGCACTTGTTCGCACCTTCCGAGTCGCTGGCATTGAGGTATTGCACACTCATTGACTGCGTGAACCCGTCAGTACTTTCTGCGAATACTTCACCGCACAGCTCGCCTCGCCATACAAGATAGCCAAAGGCTCGCCCTGCGACTTCACTGAGGTGGAGGATAAAGAGGTCTCCCTCTTTGGTAAGGATAGTTCTGAACTGACTGACCATATTAACTCCTTGCGTTGAATTTCAGTGCTGTGTGTGGCTATTTGGAGCGTTTACGCTCGCAACCATCACCGAGGACTACACGAGGTCACCGAGGTCATTAATGGCAGGCAGGCCATCGTTGGCCACGTCCAAGCCGAGCTCGTCGCAGAGGTGCGAGGCCTCTTCGCCAGAGAGCACGTCGTAAGCAAGCTCCACGGCAAAAGCCTTGGCGAACGTGGGCTCGTCCTTTTCCAGCTTGCGAGCACAAGCCTTCTTGACGAGTTCAGCGTTCGGCGTGAGGCAAGCGTCCGCCCACGTGTCCTTGACAGCCTCAATGGCGTGAGTCACGGAGTCACGAAGGGCGAGGCGTTCCGCACGCTTGGCGACCAGTTCGGCCTCCTTCTTTGCACGCAGTTCGGCGAGGTTCGGTGCGAGCGTATCGCAAATGAAGCCCTCAAGCATCGCCTGCGGGTCATAAGCTACGCCTTCGTTCGTCGCCTTTTCCATGGCCTTGATTTTTGCCTTGGCGAACTTTGCGTCAATGTTGCCCGTGGTAGTGTGCAGGAGCATCGCCAAATAGAGGGACGAAAAAACGCCAGTGAGGTTCTTGGAGCTCTTGGCTTCAAAGAACTGCCCGAAAGGTTCATTTTCACGTTCCGCAATCCACTTGTCAAAGTTGGCCTTTCCAATTTGGTACGCTTCCACATTTGCGAGCTTGGTGCCCCAAAGTTCGGAAACAGCGGAGTAGTTCTTGGTGGTGGTGGTTTCGTTTTTGGTTTCGTTCGTCATGATAGACTCCTTGTAAATATAGGTTTAACAAGGGCGTTCGCCCTATTGGACACATAGAAGATATGCACCCAATAGGGCGAACGTAAACGCCCCAAAAAGCCACACACATTATAAATTCGTTTCGTTCAATCTTCTAACGCCCGCTCGGGTGCGTTGTTCGGTTTGGTTTATCGCCTCAACCATACCCCAAATATACCTAATTCGGTTTGGGTAGTCAAGGGGTTAAACCGAAAAAAATACGTTAAATTTTCGTTACATACTAAACCGGTGTACAATTTAGTGCTCAATTGTACAAAAAGCCCGTATCCGCGTTTTGAGGGCGTTTCTAGGGCGTTTTACGTTTGGACGTGGTTTGGTATGGGTTAAACCTAGATACGGGTTTACATGCGATTTTTGATACATTTGTGCACTAATTTAGGCGATTTGGCTAAAATGCGATAAGATACCCAATTTGGCAAGAGGTAAATTTTGTAAAATTTTGTAAACTATTATTTGGCGGTCTTTTGTTTATGTTGTCCGCAATTTGGGTATTACTTTGTTTGAACTATTGTTTACGTTGTTCTAAACTTTGTGGATAAACTAAATGTGTCATAAATTGGTAATTAGTTTATGTGGATTTTTGGGCACAAGTGAATATGACAAAAATTGACAACATATAATGTAATGTGTCAATATATGACAAGTTTATAATATGTGAATAGTCAGTGAATATTATATTAAGATAATATATACATATTATACACAATATATTCACATATTCACAATAGACACAACTTATTCACAAGTTATTAACTATTCACAAAATGATAACAACTTAGTCACAATAATAACAACTTACACACAATAATAATGGAAGTTTACCAGTTATACACTCACTATCACCACTCACTTAACAATAGTCACTGAGTAGCAGTCAATAACTTGTTGATAAGTTGTATATGGGAGCCTAGTTGTGCCCAATATGTTGACAACTTGTGCGTAAGTCGTGGACTTGTCGCCCAGTACTTGACTCGGAAGGAAAGGCATGGGGGACGGGGGTTTGGATATTGCTGACTGTCAGGAACCGTGTCCAGACTTTCATTCACACTCTACACATTTTCTCACTTTCTTTGGGAAGAGGGGTACGCTTCGCCCAGTTTTTTGTTATATTGTCAGCGTACCACCCCAATAGGAGCAGTCACATGGCTGATACGACATTTACCGAAATGGGACAAGCCCTCGACGCGGCTACCCAGCTTCGAGATTCTTCAAATAGCGTCAGTTCCGAAACGAATAGCGACCAGTCCGGCGTGTCAACCGGTACAGGTGCTAGTGGTTCCGAGGAGTCCCATCCCAATGCTACACCCGTAGTCACCAACACTGGTGCAGGGGATGCGGGGTCAGGGTCTCAACCGCCCAAGACAGAGACAACCCCCTCTGGTGTGGCAGATGGCAAGGGGACTCCATCCGGCAAGCCCGATGACAAGGACTTGGCCGAGCGTCGCAAGTTCAACCACTGGCAAGCAGCCCAGCGTATTGCGGCGAAGGAAGCGAAGAAACGCAGATTCGAGGAAGAAAAGCAACGTCTCCAGCGTGAGCACGATGCCTATGCAGACGAGAAGGGCGAGCACTACAATCCGCAGATGGCCAGCGTAAAGCAAGACCAGATGCGTGAGTTGGAAATCGCACAGATTCAGGAAGCACAGGCGGAATGGGAACGCGAGGCCTACGAGATTTTCTCACCGGAAGATGCGGCTGTCTTCATACAGGATTCCAAGAACCTGTCCGACTGGCTTAACGAACGTGAACCCGAACTTTGCAGTTACATCGACAAACCCTACGGCAAGCACTTGCTCAAGGGCTGGATGGACAAGATTGCGAAGAACAAGGAAATGGCAAGCCAGTGGCAGTCCTTGAACTCCTACGAGAAATTCCGCATTGTGGACAAGTACTACAAGGAACTGGAGAAGTTCGGCGAAGACTATGCGGCTGGAAGGATTGACGCCAACGGTCAGCCGGTCGGTGGGCAGACTGCCCCGAATAACCAGCAGGCAGGACAGCAGGTCAACCAGCAGAACAGCACTGCCCAGCGACAGCAGACCCAGCAGGACACGCCTCCGGTCAACGCACCTGTTCCAAACAGCGGAAGGGACACCAACACTATGCCACCTTCCAACAATTTCGCCTTGATGCTTCAAGATGCGATGAACAAGCGTGGCGTATCATCGTTCTAGGAAACTGGACAAGGAACTGAACTATGGGTCAGATTGTAAACCAACAGCTGATGGCGAACCTCGCCGTCGAATTTAACGTGGGTGCGGACATCCTCGCCAAGGGAAACCGCACCATCGAAAAGGAACTGGGTGCCGCCAACATGAGCGGTGACACTGTTTCCGTTACCATTATGGACTCCGGCAAGGTGTTCCAGAACTCCCTTGACCTCGCAGGTCTGCGTGGCACCCTCGGTGTCAAGCGTGGTGCCGTGCCCGTGCGTGTGACCCCCATCGGTATCGCTGCCGAAGCGTCCGAAGGTGAACTCGCACTCGCTATCGAAAAGCCCGCTGTGATGGCGAAGCGTGTCGCCAACTTGCAGGACGAAGTGAACAAGAAAGCCTATCGTGGCATTATCGGCTCCTGCCAGCCGTACGCTTTCGACCCGACCGGTATGAACGGAGACCAGCTCGACCGAGCCATCCGCAAGACCAGTTTCCGTGCCGAAGCCCATACCCAGACATCCAAGCTCGGTGGCAACATCTTCGGTCTTGCCCATCCGCAGACTTGGAACGAAGTCATCCCGTCGCTCCACGCCAACTTCGGTGCTAACCCGAAGACCGGCAGTGACCTGTACAAGAACGAACTCGGCGACTATATGGGCGTGCGTTTCACGAAGGGTGTTGACACTCTCCGTATCGAAGCGCAGGACGTTGCCGCTACCCTCACGTCCATCAGCGTGGGTCTCAACGGCGAAGTCAACGTGGCAATCACCGGTATCGGTTACGGCACCGAAGAAGGCGAAATCTTCCCGATGCCCCTGTACCTGACCGACAACACTGCCGCCGCCGACGGTAACAAGCACAAGCTCCAGTGCGTCGACGCTCTCGGCAAGCCGACCGGCATCCAGAAGGCAATCTACCTCAAGTGGAAGGTTGACCACTGGGCAAACGTTCCGGGCTACGGCTGGATTCCAGACCCGAACCAGACCCCGAACGGCCACTGGGAACTCGCCCAGCCGTTGTTCCTCGCTGGCCCCCGCAAGAACGCCCACTCCGTGGCATACGAAGAATACGTTGCCAGCGGTACTCGCGGTCTTGACCGTCACGGCTTCATCCAGCCGGACTACGACTGGTACACCCAGCAGGAATGGAACCGCACTCCGGACGCAACCCAAGACCCTGTCACCGATGGCGTGCTCGTCTTTACGACCAGCAACGTGCTGACCGACGGCATCACGTACCTCGCCCCGATGGTGATGTATCACGAAAGTGACTTCCTCGTCGCAGTCAAGGGTATCGAGAAGATGTCCTCCGCAGACTCGTTCACGATTCCGACCGAGTTCCGTGACAAGGGCATCATCCCGTGGCGTGGCACCTACTGGACTGACCCGTACACCAGCCTCGGACTGTTCCGTGTGGACGGCTTGATGGGCTTCGGCATGTACCAGGGCGTGTCCGGTGCAGGCATCTACATCCCCGAAGTCTAAACTAACATAACACCCTAGTGGTGGTACATAGCGCCGGTAGACCGCCGAAAGTCTACCACCCTTCTAGGCGTGACTCTTGGAGTGCGTCTAGTTCTTGGGGTATCGTGAGCCGAGGCACGATGCAGTCCTTCCCAAGCAACACCTCGGCAAAATTTTTAGGAGTTCTCGATGGCGACTACTCAATCCCAATCTTTCCGAGGCGGGGCTATCAGTCCCGGCCCCGGTGTCAGCGAAGATGACATCCAAGACCTCAACGTAGCACACACCACGTCAGCCGGTACTCCGGCATTGGAGACGTACAACCCTCTCAACGGGGCTACGTTCTCGTTCGGCAGGGTCACGTTCAAGAAGAGCGGGAACAGGGTAATCGGTTCCTATGACCCCTTCGACAACAACAAGCAGATTACTGTCGTTACGATGGATGCGGTGGAGTTTTCCGAAAGCACCCTCACGATTAGCGACAGCGATTACGCACTCATTGAAGCCGACTACAATTCCGGAAACCCAGTCGTACTCATTTCCGAGAACGGCGGCAGCGATGTAGTCTGGCAACTCGCACTCAAGTCTTCCGCCGGGTATACGTTCACTTCCACGACGCAGACCAGCGTACGTGTGGCAAACGTGAGTTCGGCTTCCGGTCACGCAGTCACGATTACGACGGCAGACTTCGTTCCGGCTACCGGCGTGACTCCGGGTACATACACCAAGGTGACTGTCAATGCCAAGGGAACCGTCACTAACGGCGGCAGTCTCGTCGCAACCGACATCCCGAACCTACCGGCATCCATTCTCACGAGCGGTACATTAGACCCTGACAGAATCGCAGACACGTCCATCGAGCCTATCAAACTCAAGTACAAGAAGGAACTTACCGTTGACGGAAGAACTATCGGGGCGAACGAAGTAGGTAATACTGTTACTTTGTATGCACCGGAGAAACTCCAGCCGATAACTAGACACGCAATTTATAGTGTTTCCGACTCCACTCCTTGCAATGTTGATATAATTGACGGCGAGTTTGAGGACATCGGTTATAGTTACAACGGAACCGGTGCTATCACCCTTATGACCGATGTAACTACCGATTGCCACGCTATTATGTTCATTAAGGCTGTTTCCGGCTCGTGTGGTGTATGCGAAGTTTCGTTCACGGACGAAGCTATGAACCAGCGAACGATTTCACTCGACATGGATATACCTATTGACAGCGGTTACTTATTGAACATCGACATCCGGAAAATTACTCACAACGGCACACCTTACTCTATCGCAAAAGTCAGTGTCATCGACGTGGTATAACTATGGATAATGTAATAGTGATAACTCCGGCGTTGAACGGGACGCTCTTTGCACCATACACGCTTGGATTCCCAAGACTCGTGTGCGGTATTGAAGCCGGTTGGCTCCCTAGAGAGTTCCGAATCAACTTGTCAAGGGACTTGTGCCAACGCAGGTATATGTCGCACTATATGCGTGACTACGAGTGGGTTCTCCTTATGGACAGCGATGTCGTGATTGACGTGGACTGTCTAGCAAAGTTGAAATCACAGGCAGGAATCGGAAAAACAGCTTGCGCTGATACCAAACCTGGGGAAAAATCGCATGTTGTCTGTGCTTGTGCTCTCGTCCACAGAACCGACTATATCAAGGTTGACTATCTCACGAAGCCGACCGAGTGCCAATGTTGTAAATTGCCAAACCCGTTCTACGTGGAAGGAGCTATCGGATATGAGCGAAAGTAACTTGACATTTGTAAGCTCCGGTTTATTCATTACAAACGACGGAGACGAAATCGTAGACGATAACGGAGATTCTTTGGGATTTGAAGATACCCCGATACCTCTCTACTACGATGGAACAAAGCCTTTAACAACTGATAATCAGGGGAATGTATGACAACCAAGAGAATCAAAGACCTTTCTGTTGAAGCCACGTCTTCGACTCTTACCGACAATGACTACGCCGTAGTTGACAGCGGTGATAACGGAACACGCAAGACGAAGCTTTCCGCACTTGCAACGTGGATTCACAACAAGTGGGCATCGTTCGTCCACGCCTGCACAGCCATCACGTCCTTTGCGGATGATGATACAATCAGTGTAAGCAACCCGACAGACGGCACCCGCAAGATGTCCAAGGATACACTGCTCACGCTCACCAGCCAGAACTCACTCGCTGGCCCGCCTAACAGGAATTCATTATTCGTAAGCGATTTTATTTCGAAAGAATATAAGTTCAATCTTACGGGCTATATTTCTTCTATTAGTGGAAATGTATCTTCCGATGCTAACGGAAGATATACTGATTATATTCCAGTAAAAAATGGTGATAGATTTTTTATCGCTTCTTCCATCAGTTCCGGCGGAGCATCTATCGCTTGTTACGACGAAAGCAAGAATTACATTTCTGCGTCTTCCGTAGCTGGAAATTACAACTCCGTTTTTACTGTTCCATCTGGCGTTAGTTTTATTAGGTGTTCTTACTACAATCCAGCCGCAAATACTACTGCAATATGCCGCTTCGTGTCTTTGTTTGCCGAAAACTTAAACAATGTGGCACAAGACGTAAAGAATGGAATGTCTGAGTATTTGTTGTCCGATGAATTTAAAGATTCTGTGATTTCCGAAGCGGTTAATGGATATATTTTGTGGAATGGAATGGCTTTAATCATTCCGAACTCCACAGACCCAAAAATGACCGATTTCATTCCTGTCCGTGAGGGTCAAATTTTTTCGATAAAAGCCTCGATTACATCGGCGGCGGCGTTGGTAGCCGCCTATGATAGTTCTTTAAGCTATATCCAGAACAAATCTATTCAAGGTAGTGGCACTGTACAAAAAGAATACATCGTCCCTAGCGGAGTGAGTTATATTGTTGTATCTCATTATGGTGCTGGAGATTTTGTCGTAACGCGAAAAAAAATTCAGTCGCTAACGCCGTTCCAAGACCTTGAGACAAGAGGAGGGCTGCATAGTGATTCTTCATTTACATTTGACTTGCACGGCTATTTAGCCACTAATGGTACATTTTTAAGCGAGGTGTCGGCAAGATGTACAGATTTTATTCCTGTGAAAGCCGGAGAAAAGTATAGAATTTGTTGCTTTATTACAGATAGCGGTAATTCTATTTGTTGCTACGACGAACAAAAGAGTTTCATTGCTGCAAGCTCTGTTACAGGGTACTACAATGGACTATTTGTCATTCCTGATGGGGTGTCTTACATCCGATGTTCTTTTTATGGACTCCAAAATTCGGAAGTCCTTGTTCGTGTTTCGGACTCGCTCTATCCGAACTGCAACAAAAAGAATATACTTGTGTTTGGCGATTCTATCTCCGATTGCACGAATATCACAGTAAGTGGAGGGGTAACAACCGCTTATGTGTATAGAACTATCTATTGTGAAACTCCTAATTATGGAAATGTAAGATACGCATTCTGGCCAACTCTCATGCGAGACATTTTTAACGCAAACGAGCTGCGCTGCTATGCCAAGAGTGGTGCAACATACAGGAATCAAAACGGCGGACAATTTAGACAAAGCCTCAGAGAACAGGTTGACCTCGCTATTGCGGACAGATTGAACACTGGTGGTGCGTTCTCTGTCAACGACTTTACTCCGGATATTGTAATCTTCGCACTAGGCACGAATGATTTGGGAGTGACTGAATTCGATGCAGATTCGGCTTTGGCTAAAGTTGTATGGGAAGATGACCCTATACAAGTTGACTATGACGCTACTGTTGCGGCTCTTGACTTGTCTAAAGCTATGGATGCCGCCCTCTATGCTTATTTGACAATTCGAAAGTATTGGCCAATGGCTCTTGGTATTGTTGTAGCACCCATTCAAAGAATGAGTATTGATGTGTATGGAAGCACGTTCGCTGAAAACCTAGCGAAAGTTGCAAAGTATTGCGGTTTTGTATTTGCAAATGGTGCGGATTTGTCGAATATTTCAAGATTTAGCAATGTTTCCGGCACAAACGGCTCTTCGCTTATTGATGGTCTTCACCCGAACCCAATTGGACAGAATATGATGGCTAGAATGATGATTTCTCTCGTCGCTTCTAATTACTGCGATTTTAGTTTGTTTAACAACTCTAACTTCAAATTTTAGAATTGTTAAATATCAGAAATCGCCAAACAGCCGATTCCAGAGGTTTGCAAAGGAGAATAATGAAACTATCGCTCAAGGACCTCGTTAAGCTAATAGCCCCGTACCTCGTCGCCATCGGCGGGGCTATCGGGGTGTATGCCGACGGAAAGGCTAGATTCGAATTGATGGAGTACAGAGTCCAAGTTG
>Ga0265299_10000836_pt1 | contig 37346 bp, 10 predicted proteins | sample AusTroGonzalo_MG_4_FD_193485 | JGI IMG/M metagenome (GOLD analysis project Ga0265299, IMG submission 193485) | Bovine rumen microbial communities from tropical cattle in Woodstock, Queensland, Australia - Gonzalo_02 | ecosystem: Host-associated > Mammals > Digestive system > Stomach > Rumen ... | reverse complement strand
TAATTAGAATCAAAAAATATACACACTTGAAAAGCGCTTGACAAAGTATAGGGTAAAAATGTATACTATTGACAGTAAATTAAAGCGTGGAAAGATTCACATAATAAAATAGGGGGAAACTTATACGGACGGCCATCATTGGCACTATGATACAGATGGCGTAACTCCAGTAATATGGTAATAAGATAAATCAAAAGCGGGTGGCAGATGCCATCCGCTTTTAAAACTTTTTTATTTTTCTGCGATAGGGGGGATTATATTGCTAGACTTTTTTTACAAAATCTTATACAATAGTATAAGTTTAAATAAATGAGGAATATATGTTTAAATTATTACTACGTAGCATAAGAAAAAAAGAGGCACTGCTTATACTTATAGGTATGATTTTTATTGTTCTATCTATCTGGTTGGAACTATTGGTGCCATCGTTTATGTCAAAGATAACTACCATACTAGTGGATCAGACTATCTATGCAGGTCAAGAGAAAGTGAATGCAATATTGACACAGGGACTATTGATGCTGTGTGCAGCACTTGGTTGTTCAGCGTGTCTAGTGGTGGCGAATTTTTGCATTTCATATATGGGGGCGGGAGTTGCTAAACTTTTGCGTGCAGAGATGTTTGCTAAAGTGCATGAATTCTCGCCAAATGATTTTAATAAATTTTCAATTCCTAGTCTAATTACTCGTACAACTAATGATATTACTCATGTGCAGAACTTTGTATCACGTGGGCTGATTGTGTGCGTAAAAGCGCCAATTATGGCAGTGTGGGCGATATCTATTATAGTGAATAAATCATGGCAATGGACATTGGCAACCGGAATAGGTGTGGCGATATTGATTGTTATGTTGATGCTTATATTATTGTTTGCTATTCCTAAATTTAATGTGATTCAAAAGCAGACAGATAAATTAAATCAATGTGCACGAGAAAACTTGACGGGTGTACGCGTCGTGCATGCTTTTAATGCTGAACGATTTGAGGAGAAAAAATTTGAAAGGGCTAATAAGGCTTTGACGCGTACTAATCTATATGTTAATAGGGTAATGAACATGATAGGGCCTGTTATGTCGCTTATCATGAATGGGCTGACATTGTCTGTGTATATAATAGGCGCATTTATCATAAACAATGCAAGCGGTATGGACAAAACTGTGCTGTTTTCGGATATGCTAGTATTCTCGTCATATGCTATACAAGTTATTATGTCATTTATGATGATGTCAATAATATTCATTATGCTACCTCGGGCAACTGTATCGGCTAAACGTATGCTAGAGGTGCTAGATGCAAAACCTAGTATTATGGATGGCAAATTAGATGCAAGACGTATAAAACAGCGTGGTACTATAGAATTTAAAAATGTATCGTTCAAATATCCTGGAGCGGAAGATTATTTGCTGGAAAACATATCTTTTGTGGCTCACGAAGGTGACACTGTGGCATTAATTGGGCCTACTGGATCGGGTAAAAGTACAGTGGTCAATTTAATTACTAGATTTTATGATGCCACTGACGGTGAAATATTGATAGATGGAGAGAATATAAAAAGATATAAGTTAAAAGATTTGTATAATAGAGTAGGTTATGTACCTCAAAAATCTTATCTATTTTCTGATACTGTGGCAAATAATATAAACTTTGGCGAATGTAATTATGAGCGTACGGAACTTGATGCTGGTGAGGCTGTGAGATTAGCAGAGGCAAGTGAGTTTGTAGATAGTATGAAAAATGGTATAAACTCAAATATTGCGCAGGCAGGACATAATATTTCGGGGGGGCAGAAGCAAAGATTGTCTATTGCTCGTGCATTATCTCGTAGACCTGAAATATTGATACTGGATGACTGCTTTTCGGCACTGGATTTTAAAACGGACAAGGCGCTACGCGCTAATCTAGCAGAGTCTACGAGTGGAGTTACTAAAATAATGGTGGCACAAAGAATTGGTACTATACAAGATGCTGACCTTATTCTAGTGTTAGACGAGGGGAAAATTGTGGGCCGTGGCACACATGATGAACTGGTGAATAGTTGCGATCTCTACAAAGAAATATACGAATCGCAAGTTCAGAAGGAGGCGTAATATGGCAGAAGAACAAAACAATTCAAGGCCAATTCGCCGAATGGGTGGCCCTGGTGGTAGACGTGGGCCTATGATTGCAGAAAAACCTAAAGACTTTAAAAAAGCAATGAGTAAACTACTATTATATTGCAGAAGGTTTATACCTTTGACTATAGTGGCAATTGTTTTCGCAAGTGTCAGCTCTATAGTGTCTTTAATAGGCCCCGGGAAAATAAAGGATTTAACTAATGTAATGACGGTTGCTGTCCAAAGTGGTAGTGCGATAGATATAGATTTTGTGGCTAATATTGCGTTAATTCTTGGTATGTTGTATGTGGGCAGTGCTATACTAAATTATCTGCAAGCGTTTATTATGATATCCGTTACACAAAGGATATCTTATAGTCTGAGGAATGATATTTCAAGGAAAATTAATCTATTACCGCTAAAATACTTAGATAATTCGCCACATGGAGATACTTTGTCTCGTATAACTAATGATGTGGATGCTATAGCGTCAAATCTTAATAACTGCATTGCTTCGCTAACTAGTAGTATAGTTCTCCTAGTGGGATGCCTAGTGATGATGTTTGTAACAAACTGGATTCTTGCAATATGTGCAGTAGTGGCTTCTTTGATTAGTTTTGTGTTTGTAAGTATTGTCGTGTCAAAATCACAAAAATATTTTGCAAGGCAACAAAAAGAACTGGGTGATGTAAACGGATACATCGAAGAAGTATTTACTGGACACACCATTGTAAAGGTGTGCAATGCAAAAGATCAATGCAAGAAAGAATTTAGTGAAAGTAATGAAAAGTTGTATGTTTGTTCTTGGAAAGCGCAATTTTTCTCAGGATTGATGGGGCCGATAATGCAATTTATGGGAAACTTCGGTTTTGTGGTGGTTTGCATAGTTGGTGCGGTGCTGTGTGTAAATGGACAAATTGGCATAGGTACTATTGCGGCATTCATTATCTACATTAGATTGTTTTCAAATCCGTTATCATCTATTGGTCAGTCGTTGACCAGTCTGCAAACGGTGGCTGCTTGCTCTGAACGTGTATTCGAACTATTGGAAGAGGCGGAACTTGCAGATGAAAGTGGGAAAGTTATTGCACTCGACCCAACAAAAGTAAAGGGAAGTGTGGAATTTAGACACGTAAACTTTGGCTACAGCAGAGATGTGCCAATTATCAAAGATTTTTCAGTGAAAATTAAAGCTGGTGACAAGGTGGCAATTGTGGGACCCACAGGAGCAGGGAAAACTACTTTAGTCAACCTTCTAATGCGATTTTATGAGGTTGATTCTGGTGATATATTGATAGATGGTGTAAATATTAAAGATATTACTCGAGAAAATGTGCATGAAATATTTTCTATGGTATTACAAGACTCGTGGATTTTTAATAATACAATTAAGGCAAATATCGTGTATGATGAGACTGGCATATCAGACGAAAAAGTCATAAAAGCCTGCAAAGATGTAGAGTTGTATCACTTAATTAAAACTTTGCCCAAGGGTATTTATACGGAGTTGAATGAGGATTCTAAAATAAGTGTGGGGCAAAGACAACTTCTAACTATTGCACGTGCGATGGTGCTAGATGCTCCAATGCTAATACTGGACGAGGCGACAAGTTCAGTAGATACTCGTACAGAACTAGTAATACAACGTGCTATGGATAGACTAATGAAGAAGAGGACTAGTTTTGTGATTGCACATAGACTATCTACAATAAAAAATGCGGACTTGATATTGGTGCTTGATAAAGGTAATATTGTAGAGCAGGGAACTCATAAAGAATTGCTTAAAAAAGATGGTTTTTATGCTGAACTATATCGTGCATCATTTAATGAACACGCGGAAAATATAGAGCCAGAAATGCGCCGTGGCAGAAATGTTCAAAAAAGTTTTTAAGAAAATATTGAAAAAGGCTTGCAAATTTTGTCAATATTGAGTATAATACCTTTGTCTGTGTTCGCAGACATTGGTGATGGGCGATTAGCTCAGTTGGTAGAGCAACTGACTCTTAATCAGTGGGTCCGGGGTTCGAGTCCCCGATCGCCCACCAAACTAAAAAGTCATAGGGCATATCCTATGACTTTGTTTTTTTATATTCATTTGTTATCTGGCTGGTGAATCGATGTTTCGCATACTTTCAGGAATGAGTTCTGGGTGGGTGCGAAGGAATTGCTCTGCTGCTTGTCTGCCATTTTGAATGCATCGTTCAGTATTTTTTAAATTTGCTGAAGATATATCTGCTTGCTCTATATTTATTAGGTAGTCAGCAGAGTTTATCTCTAGTTTGGATGTTTCATAATCACTAATATTCAAAAATCTAGTGTATGCCTCGCCGATGTTCGGTAGGGCGTCTTTTGTAATTGTTTTTGTCGGGCCCAAGCAGTCAACACCTATAACGATGTCCGCACCAAGTTTTTTTGCAAGTTTTACTGGTACGCGGGTGAGTGGTCCACCATCTATGAGTAGACGGTCATATGCTTCAACTGGTTTAAAAACTATTGGAATAGCAAAACTAGCATGTATTGCTTGGCTAAGGTCTCCGCTAGTCATATAAAAAGGGCTGGCTGTTAACAGATCAGTTGCTACACATCCAAATTTAATAGGACAGTCCTCAAAAGTGTCTTTTAATCCCATTTCCTTTAGATGTTTTTCAATAATTTTTTCAGCTTTGTTTCCTTTAAGAAACCCAAGTTTAGATGGGAGACTTAAATCTAAAAACTGTATAATTCTTAGATCCTTGGCAAATTCTTCTAGTTTATATGGCGAAATACCAGCAGAATATAGGCCGCCAACGATTGCACCACTAGATGACCCCGTTATTATTTCTGGTTTTATTTTATATTCTTCAAAAACTTGTAGCACTCCAATGTGGGCAAGTCCTTTGGCTCCGCCAGAACCAAGTGCAAGTGCTAATTTGGGTTGTTTTTTCATTTTTACATTATCTCCATCATATACTTTTCTATGAGTAATTGTACCATAAATGGTATGGGTTTGGCAAATAAAACTAGGACATTTAGTGCATTAGGTCAAAATCACACAAAAATAAATAGTGTTATAAAAAATGCAAAAATGCATCATAAAAAATCAAAAATAATGCAAATTTTTGTTATTTTTATAACAATTTGCGTTATTTTTGTAATTATAGCAAATCCCAATAAGTTTATAGATAGTGCAAGGAAGGGGGTGTTTTTGTGGGGAAACAATGTTTTACCTGCATTGTTTCCATTTATGTGTCTAACAAAAATACTGGTAGGAATATTACCAAAACATAAAATTAAGCCAAGTTTATATGTATTTTGTCTTAGTGTATTGTCTGGATATCCAATTGCAAGTAAACTATTGCGTGATTATTATGACAAAGGTATGATTACTACTGAATATGCCAAGAGGGTATATTCGTATTCTGCAACAAGTGGGCCAATATTTGTAATTGGTACTGTTGGGGTAATTTTTTTTAATGATATTCGTGTTGGTGTTTTAATTTTTGTTGTACATATTGTCACAGCTTTATTAACTGGCATTTTATTTGGGGGATTTAAAAAGTGCGACTCAAAGTGTTTGCCATACTGCGATGAAAATATAAATTATGGCGAAATTGTAAGTGATAGTGTTTTTTCTAGCATAACTTCTATATTGATAGTTGGTGCGTATATTATGGTTTTTTATGTGTTGTTTGATGCCATTGCTTCTGTTGGCATTTTTAATATTATTACATCATTATTGGCGAAATTAAATATTAGTAGTGATTTGTCTTTTGGTGTGTTGTCTGGAATTATTGAATTGACGCGTGGATTATATCAACTTGGAGCAGTGGGTGGGAAACTTGCCGTTGCTATGAGTGGCGGGTTGATTAGTTTTTCGGGTTTGTGTATTTTGATGCAATCATATACATTTTTACATCCTGTTGGAGTAAAATTTGGGTATATTTGTATGGTAAAAATAATACATGCATTATTAACTTTTATTGGGCTAGCATTATTATTGCTTTGTGGAATATAAAAAAGCATACAATTTTGTATGCTTTTTCCTTAATCTTTTAACTAATCTTTTACTATTTTGCGTTTAACAATTATCAAAATCATTAAGAATGTAACATTAACTGTTAATAGCACAATGCCAACAATTTGCAATGTTGTAAGACCATCTTTATGTAGGCTGCTAGTCAGCACATAACCTTGGATTTCATCTCCATTAGCATCATTAAAGCGGACTAGTGTATAACGCCTATTGTATTCAATGCGGGTTGGAACGTAAACTCTATATCCTTTAGTCAGCGTAATAGCTGTAGGGGATGTACCCGTTTCATCTTCATATACAATAACTTCTTTTGTTATTTTAGCATTTGTGCTAATTAATTCTTTAATATCTGGCACATATGGAGCAACTTCTGTGGCACTAATGTATCCAATCGTTCCTTGTGGCAATGCAACTTTGTACATCTTAACATTAGTGGTAGTATCATATATTGCACAATTCTCTTCCGCAATCTTGGTTATTTTAGTTTTTTTACCAAAAGGTGAAGTGACTAATGTGTTTTTTGAATCGTTTACAAGTGATGGATATCGATAAATTTTCGCATTTGCATTAGCAGTAATGTCTTCATTACATGATGTCATTGCATATTCAGTAAGCGCAGCTGTTTCTACATATCCGTAATTGTTTTTTGTTTCAGTGCCTGTGTCAGTAGTGTACATGATATATGTATAGTTTATAAATTTTTCAGTGTCTTCTGCACATAATACAGCAACTCTGCTACCTTGTGGGATGCTTAACATTTCTTGCATATCATATGGATTTGCATACATAAAAGTATTTGCTTTTGTTATTTTTATTTGTAAATTGGCACTATTTGGCAGGTTTATTATTTCAACCATTAAATTGCCCACAATATCTATAACATTGCCATTTATGGCCGTTTCTGATTCATTTAGTTCAAAATTTTGAACTTTGCAAGCGTCCGTGTCTAGTGTGTAATATATATTGTTACCAAAACTACATATATCATCAAAAATTTCAATGTCCATATCTATTTCATGTTTTGTATAAACGTCAGATATGTTTATTAGTGTGCAAATAGGATGTGATTCAGAATTTTGCTCGAATATTAAGTTGTTATTTTTTGTGATAGCGACCCTTTTTATATTCGTATCATTTGTGTAAATTACTGATACATAGTATACATTGTCTGTACCTTGGGTCACTTTTGTAGTGCGATATATATTGCGCTCACTTATTATGTATATTTCTGAAACATTAATAACATAAATTTGTTTCCAATCATTACTTACAAAAGCGGAATAGTCTAGCGTATTTAGATTAGTAGGGTTTGGTGTGTATTTTGAACTGGTAATATTCGTACCTGATTCATAATTTAATATAAACTTACAGATACCTTTTGGTAGAGGATCTGGCGATAATGATGGATTATTATCTCTATTGTACACAACAAACATCACGTATGAGTTGTCTATATATGCAATGTCTGTAGCCATGATTCCTATATAAGCAGAATCAATACTTGTAAAATGTGATAAAATATCCGTCGTTTCTCTCAATATAAAGTTACGATTCTCTAAAGTATATCTGGACAAGTATATTGTATTATTACTTTTGGTAATTACAAATAAAAATTTGTTGACAAACTTCATAAAAATAATATCGTTTATATCCAGATTGCTAATATTTTGTTTTGAGGCTGTATCGTACGCCTTTATTTGATGTAAATAATCGTCATACAAATATACAACATCTCCTGATGCAGTAAGTAGAGTAGGAGAATAGATGAACGAATCCATACTCTTAGTCTTGGCATCAGCCACCAGGTGAGGAGATATCCCCACCTGGCACATAATGCCGAAAGTAATTAAAATGGTTAAAAGTAAATATGAGATTTTTTTGTATACGTTATTCATGTATTACTCCTTTGTTTACAGATTAGAATCTGTTAGCGTTGTTGCAAAATCGCTGACCATAGATCGACTGAAATAACTAGTTATTGTTGCAAGGAATGTGGCGGTGGTTTTTACAGAGACATCAATTATCAATGTAATTGCCACTTCAATAGCAACAACACACGCAACTTTTACAGCTATTTTGCCTAAGAATTTTAATATATTATAAGGAATTCGTCCTCCAACAAATTTAGATGCAATTCGACCAATCAGTCCTGGCTTTTTTACAAAAGATTTGAAAAATTGCCCTGCATATTTTATAAATGACTTAGTATGGCGTTTTAAGAATCTACCTACATGTTTTGCGAGTCCTTTTATTCCACCTTTTGACAAAGATTTCCAGAGTGCTTTTATTTCATTTGAAATAGCAGTTCTTATGCTGGTTTGTCCTGCTTGATATCCTGCTTGTTCTGCCCAACCACCAATGAATGCACTGATAATAAACCAAGCATATAGAGCAATCTTCCATGTCTCTGGTGGTGAACTACCATATGTAGTCTGTACATTTCTAAGGAACCCATAACCTCCAAAGCCCATTTCGTTGGTTTGTTGGATAAGGTCTTGCGTAAATGAACCAATAATAGGGATGTTTTGTAAGAACGTTCCAACATCGTTCATCCAACCTTCAGCTGAAGCAATAGGGGTTCCTAATGATATTGTAATCATGCCAATTCCCGAACTTGTAGCCGCATTTTTTCGCAGGGTTTGAGTAGCATCTGAATCTATAAGGAACATACCACTAAGATATTTATTTTCTTCTCTGCCTGTTACACCCGCATATAGACATGCTTGGAATAGATTTTTACGCGTGTATCTATATATGCCATTGCCAGTAGTCACAATTTTATCAGTAATATTTTCCATCATATTAGCGTACTTAGAAGAACATTCGGCAAAACTGTTACTATTAGAAATTGCATTAAATGCAGTTTTCTTTGAATAAGTATCTGTAAATGTAAACTCGCCATTAAAGAAATAGTCGTATGCTTTAGATCTAATTACTGTAGGTATTGAACTATCTACTCGATCTCCCCACAGGTGTGCGTTTACTTGGTCTTGGAATTGTTCTGCCATTTCAGCGTTGGTTACTACTAGATCACCAAATGATGTATATAATCCCATATTCTGTATTTGTAGAGTTGATTTAATTTGGTAAGCGCCCCTGTTGTAGTAGCCTTCGATTTGCGTATCTAAGCCAATCAGTTTCATGAGAGCAGCACCTGGCAAATCACCAATTACGTCGTTGTAGTATTCTAGTATATTTTTCTTCTTTACACCATAACTTATAGTTTTTCCATTTTCTTCCGTAGTAAGAGGTGAGATAAGGGAAATATTGCGATAGTTAAACTGCAAGTCATTAGTGTTCTTTGTAGCGGTTTCGTATAATAATGTGTAATCACCACTATCTATTATATCACTCCATCTATCGCTGTTATTTATACAAGATAGTGAATTTTCATTACCAGACATCATATTGTTAGCAATCGTTAGCCAGTATTGATATGTACTAATATTAGTGAAAGTGATCTGTCCCTTTGAGTTTGAACGGCTAAGATTCTCAACGTGTAGTAGTCCTTTTGGAACAATCTTGTTTTCATATATGTCCTTGGTGTAATCATTGCCAGCTTTGTTTGCATCGAATTGTGAAAGAATGGTTATGATAGCAGATTCTTCCATGAGATATAAAGATTGGAGATATGATGTTAGTTCTAAATACAGCATGAAATCATAAGATACTTCATAATTTCCGTCTTCATTTTTCTCTCTATATATATCGAGTATTAGACTATACTTCTTTTTTGACAATTCTTCATTTATTCGCTCGTTTGTTTCATCTTCCTTCAGTATATTAAAATCATTATCATTACCCCGGAAGATTAATTTCTTACATTGGTTTTCTGCATAATCTGCATCTATGGCATCTCTAATTACATTGCCCTCTGTATCTGTTTCTGCTAGTTGTATTAGGTTAATCATATCGAAATACTTAGCCGTGTAGGTGTAATCATTACTTAATGGTTTTTCATATATGACTTGTAATTCTGCCAGTTTTTCGTCGAGTTCATCACTGGAATAATCTGTGTATGAATTGATTACATCTTGTATAGCACTATAGAAGTATTCAATAGCCACTTGTTCAATGAAAGGACGAGCATTGCCAAACGCATCTAACATTACCTTATTAATGTATTGTTGGGCACCTTCTATTACTGTAATACTATAGGATGCTAGCATTGTTTCAAGGTACTTTGTGAGAAATTGCTCTATGTTATCTAGCGTTTCCCATTTGTCAATCTGGAGACTTCTGTCTATTACGCCAGTTTGTTTATTTAGGTTATTGCTACCAAAAGATAACAAATTTAAATTTAACGAGTGTGTTCTACTAAAGCCATAATTTTCTGCACCGTCAGTGCTTTTACTGATTTCTTGACACAATCCTAAATATTCTTGACTACCTGTTGTGTCATAGCGTGTGGTATTTGCTGTGAGTGGAGCAGGCAAGTTTACTTCTGGCTGAAGAGCTATAGGAACCGCTCTAAACACGCCATAAATGTATACATTGCTTGGTTTTGCGTTAGCTGTAGAATTGAACATTGATTGTGATTGCAACAGCTTCTTTTCATATATGTTCTTGTTAAAGCCAGATATAGATTTCATCGTGGTAGAAGTGATTCCATAGTTGGCTAGATTATCTGTGTGATCATGACCAGTGTATTCATAAGATGTCGTTTCTTGAGTACCACCAGCAAGTTTTACTCCTATTGTGCTGTTTTTGAGTGCGTTGGATTCATTTTGGTCACTCAGACTAAAAGCTATATTGCCTGTCTTGCCGAGACTCACAGTTTGTGTATTTAAGTCATCATCTATGTAAGAATATGTAGAATTTATCTCTTCATCAGTAGGTGTACCAAATGTAACTGTAACTTTAGGAAAGCCTATTCCTTCTTGTGCATTTACTCTAGTATATATCGTAACAACAGCTCCGCCATTATCTAGTATTACAATGTCGACTAGGAATAACTTCTTGTATTTATCTGCGTTTAGATCTCCAGCCTTTAGACCATTGGCGTATGCATATCCAGAAATCGTTGGATGATAAGTTTTTCTGCCGATTTTGACTTCAACAACATTTTCTTTTAATTTCCAGCCACTGACAAAATCTCGCTCAAGATATGTCTCTGGATTCTTTAAGTATGTACCTTGGCTAAGGGTGTAGGAACCAGCAGTGCCAATAGTTTCTGAATATTCGTGTGTTAATCCGTTGTCAAGGCATGTAACAATGTTAGTAGTGGTGCCGTCAAAGCCATGCTCTCCAAAATAATTGTAGAAGATGCCAGCATATTTTTCCACATCATCAATACCTTTATTTTTTAGCAGAGATTCAGCGTGTAGATAAGGAGCGTTGTTGGCAGGTGTGTTTTCCGTATATATGAATCCGGTGTTTAAATCCGCTACATCGTATCCAGTAAAGCCACATAGACCTAATATATTGTCACTAGTTAATAACAGGAATTCATATTCGTTCTTGTATTGATCAACAAATGCTTTGTTAAATACAATACGTGATTTACTCTTGTCATTGATATCCGTTATTAACTTTAGATATGTATTCTTAAGTGAAATATATTCATATTCTCCAAGGTTGTTGTTGTATATTGCTACCATTACATTATCATCGGCATTGACATTAAGAATGGTACCATCTTGAGCACTAGCAGTGAATGAATTGTATTTCAATTCAAACGCTTCTTCTGAGATTACCTCATCGCCATTGATACTTGTGCTTATAACGCCAGAAGTCTCTTGTAATTGCACAAACAAATCATAAATTTGTGGAGCAAAGTATACGTTTATAGATGAGTCTGAGTTAAATAGTAAAGTTATCTTGCTAGAATAACCGAACTTATTTTTAGATATATCTCTGTAGGTATATTTATCAACATTATAATCAAGGAAATAATTATTCTTAGAGGCATATTTTGCATCTCTGAGTTTTGCTAAGGCGATATATATACGTTCATAATACTGATATTCTAGCGATTCTTCATTTCCATTTGTGAGTTTCGCTTCTATACGATTCATAAATTCATTGATGCCATTATTGCGAGTAGTAGTTACCAACGAATCACTTTCATTTTTCCAAAAGATTTGTTCTTGAGAATATATTTTACCAGCATCTTGGTAAGAGTATGAAATGATTTCACCATTTCGTATAGGAGAGACGCAAGTTACACCGAAACCTTCGAATGTAGCAACATCACCATCTTCTATTTCCCAACCCATGAAGTCAACAAATGCAAATGTTTGTGCAAAATATCGGTTAGTTCTACCTGTCTCTACTATGCCATTGCCTTGAATCTTGCCCATGAAACTAGAGACTTTAGTACTTTCGTCAGTTTCAGAATCGTATGAGTAAAGTGGAGATGTAGATTTGCTACCATCATCATAGTGCAATATACCAGATTCTAATTCTTTTGCTAAATTTTTCAGGCCAGATATATCTTCATTTTGCAGGGTGTTAGTATTTAATTTCAAAATACCATTATAGTATGTTTCATCAATTTGTTTTACACTTTCTATATCGTAATCTTCGGCATTTTCACGTTGGTATGTGTAGTAGTTGAATGTAACGATAAATTTGTAACTTTCGTAGAGTGCAATAACCATGATGTCGCCATTAGGTAGTATAGTAGAAGTGGTTCTGTATATATTGCCATTTTCTTCATAAGGGATAGCAGTTAGTATAGACATTGGAATCTTATATGATGTAGTGTCCTTGTTTTTGTGTGTGCCATTGACCACATACACAGGTTCTGTCTTTGAGCCAATGTATTCTGGTAGCATAGGAACAAGAGCAGCGGTATACATCACATCGATTTCTTGAGCATTGTTTATGTCTTTCTGTATGCTATATAGTCTGCCTTCAATATATGCGACATAGTTTAGATAAAAACAGAAGTTTTCATCTAATTCAAGAATCTCACCGAATGATGTGCCTTCTAGAGCAACTAAACAATTGCCATATAGACTGTATATTGTTTCGAAATCTATTGGGTTGTATCGTGTTGGAGGATCTTGACTCATTGCCATATTTACTCTATTTTTCTCTTGCTGAATTAGTGGATCTTTGCTATAAGAGGTTAGAATAGCGTAGCGCACGCCATTGATCTTGATTTCGTTTGATGCATACTGGTAATCTTCTACAAATTTCTTATTTAGACTATACTTGTATTTCATCATTGAACCAAGGTCTAGTAGATTCCAATCTAGATTATCTGATGCATTATCATTTTCTGATGTTGATACTCTTGTGATTTGGAGTTGTGAAGCGCTTTCAATGCAGAAGTATGTCAAGTAAACTTCACTGCCATATTTTGTATTGTGAGTAGTATCTACGAATTGTTTTTGGTTTATATAGTAAGAGCGTAATATACTGCCGTTTTGTTTATAAATATAAGCGGTATATGTATCGTTTACTTCATAAATCAAGCCATCAATCCAAACTTTTGTAGGGAAGTGTAAATCTTTGCGCATTGCAAGATTTGCTTGTGCTTCAATAGTGGACTGTTCAGTTCTAGATAGTGAATCATAATTATCTGCAATCTCATAAATGTATTCTCCTAGAGATTTTGTAATTCGAGCAATAGGGTAGTAGTATGTGAGATTCGAATTAACAATATAGAAACCTAGGAATGTGTAATTTTCTATTTTTTGTGCTGTATAAGATAATTCAGATTGAGTACCAGCCTTTGTGTCAATATAATTGTAATCTAGAGGATTATAATTATCATAATCTATGTAAATTGTATTTGTTTCTTCTTGTTCTTCTGTAACTAGCTCTTTAATTTTTTTATCATTATTATAATCTTCCTTATATGCGTAGCCAGCGTTTGCCCGAATCATCATGTAGTCTGAATTCTGTTCAATAATTGCAGGGGCGGTTATTGGTTGTAATTCATTAGTATCAGATGTAGTTATATTAGAATAATCTACTCCAGAATGTTCGTGTAATACGAATGATTCTATATGAGGATGTTCTATGTACCCAACAATAGGGCTGTTGTTTTCATCTGTACCACGTGCATTAGTCAGTACTACGACATGGTCAAGGCCATCGTTACCATTAGGCTCTTTGTAATTATAGAAGGATATCTGTGTCGCATAGCGTTCGCCGGTAGATGGGTCCGTATATTCTATATATTGGTCACCATCTTCATTAAAGAGGATAGTTATAGGACTTTGAGTACCGGAAGGTTTTATTGCGGTACGACTAATGGCGTATTTTATACTACCATTAAACAATGATATAACGCTAGTGTCACCAACAGTTCCATACTGTTCAGATCCTAAATCAACGCCATAGGCTTTACCAAGTCCGTCTTGTTGGCCATTAGCTACATTTGTAGCGGTCGCAACATAGTGTAATGTAGCAGAACCACTGGCGTCAAATAGGCCAATATAGTCTGCAACAAAAATCCTAACATCTGTGCGATCAGAACTGCTAATATCACTCTTTGCTGTAAATGCGCCGTAGAAATCGCGGTTAGCAAGATAATTATTTAATCTAGCATTGAAAGTAGTGACAGGGTAGCCGTATTCATTTTGTTTTATGGCATTTGTATAATTATCTTCATTTTCTACCCAAACAATATCATTACTATTTTGAATGTTATTAGCTAAGGCTTCTATCTGCATTCCACTTGGATTATTTACTTCGCTGATTGAAGCATTATCAATTTGGAATATGCCATGATATTTCGCATGATTTGTCTCTGATACTGCAATGTTTCCATTAGTTGAAATTGAAATATCTGCGCCTGCATATACGTATCTAGAGATGTATACTGGTAATTCCACATTCGATTTTATAGTATATTTATCTCCATATACTGAATTAAAATAATGTGTTGCAAGATTCGAGGCATCTGATACGCCGGAACCCAAATCAATCTTTTCTGTTTGAGTGATACCTTGGTAGGTAATTTGAATTTCTAGTGTGGAAAGTATATTATACAACTTCTCAATATCTTCCATACTATAAACTTTTTGATCACTTTGCACGGAATAAGTCATAATATATTTAGCAACCATTGGTTCGTATTGAAGCAGTAAACCAGGTAAGTATGCGGCTATAAAAGTTATATTAATTTCTTTTTCTACCTTCGCTACGATAGTATCATTTGATTGTAAAGCAGTAGGTTTGATATGTGTCAAGTTATTGAAGTTGAAATTCCCACCGTTAATACTTATACCATAATAACCATAATGATCAGATGGGTTGTTGGAAATAGTTCTTTCGCCAGTTATTTCATCAATATAATAATAGTCGCCAGTACTAATTATGTTATTATTTTTTGTAAACCCAAAGAATTCATAACTATCATCTTGTCTATGTTTAGTATCGAATGAAATATCAAAATGATCATCATTTTCTTTTCCTAAACCGATAGGGTAGATAAGTGTCATAGGTCCAAATTCACGGATATTAGTTATTTCATTGCCATTCTCATCTCTTAAAACTGAACTTGTGTATTCAAGAGGGAAGAGAAGACTACTATTAAATACCGCATTGGTTTTAACAATCTTGCTGATATCTGTGTTGAACTTATTATTTATTTGTTGTGGATTATCGTTGTAGTATAACACAATAAAGTTGTTATCAGTAGTATAGTATTTAACAATATCTGCTTCATTATGTCCTGATGATAGAACATTGCCCTTGCCAGCTTTTTTATTATTTTCGATTTCTTTTTGGTATAATTTTAATTTGGCTTGATCTAGTATGCCGGACATGTCCAGTTTCACTTCGTTGAGTCGAAGTTCGAAATATGCAACTATAGTATTGTATTCTTTGAAACTAGCGTTGCTGTTGTCGAAGTTGTTCATCAGCAAATGAATTGCACAAGAGTAATCAGTGCTAATACATATCATCTTGTTTCCTGCTGATTTTTTGTACCAACCCTTAAAAATGTAATCTGTATTGTAGTCACTAGCATATAAGTTAAGTCTGCTACCGACATACACAGAGACTTGCTTTTCTAGAGAGTCATTTGTGAAAGTTTGCTCTTGGATTCTGGTGGAAATATTGTTTGGATCCAATGGATCAATATAACCAATATTCGTTACATTGATATGAGTGTTATTATTTGCGTTAATATAACCATTGTCTGCGTTAAATCCAAAATCTTCATATACCAATTCGAAATTGATAGTGTAAGTAGTAGCCCATACTTCATCTATAACAAAACTATTCATTCCAGATGTCATAATATCTGCGAGTTCAGATGAATTAGTATTTAGAGCAGAATTTTCCATTTTAATTAATTGCTTATTATATCTGAAACCTTGGAATGCTATTGATTCATCAGATATTTCACTAGGCACAATGTTCATACCTTGTCCTCTGATTAGTTGATATGTGGTATTACCTAGAGAATAATTGTTATCAATTTTTACTCTCTTTGTTATTGTAACAACAGGAGCAAATATTGCTTCAACTGATACATTAGCAGCAGGGGAAAGGCCATTATCCTGTAGAATTAAAGTATTGCTTCGAGATATATTATAAGTTAAACCAATGTTTCCGATAGGATTCATTTCTGTTGGATCTGATGTCGCAGGGATATACTTATATTCTACATTAACATCATCTTCTTTGACATATTTTATAGCAGGGATTATTTTTTGTTTGTTACCAGCAACTACTTTCCAGCCTGCAAGTATATATCCAATTTGTGGATAAGCTGTAAATGTCGCTTTGTATGGGTGGCTATCTGTCTTTGTTATTGAACCACCAACGCCAAGAGTCAGTATGTAATCATGTTCAACTTCTGGTTCAATAGTTTCTCCATTATCATCAATTTCGCTATTGATAGTAACTGTTTCTGTGCCTGCGGTAGTAGTGATTGCCGTGAAGTTGACATATTTAGCAAATATGGCTACATATTTTTTATTCGATTCGTAAGGGTGTATGTTCAGCATATAATCGCCACTCGTAATTAAATTCAGGTTGTGATTGGAATTAATATTGTTTGCTAAATTTCCAGACAAATTACCGCCGTATTCATAGAATCCCATGAATATACACTTTGGTGTATTTGTGTCATATTTTATAATAGCTGTTGCTGTGCGGTACAAGATATAATCTAGCAATGAAATGCCACTACCAATTTCTCCTGAACTCCTATTGTCTATTAATTGGCTAGAGCATATGAGTGTAAACTCATCAGTTTCCGCACTAGTCACGTCTGTGATATCGACAATGGTGCTGTTTTCAGTACTACTAGCACTATATGCGTACGCCATTTTAATGTTAGGCGATGTGTTTGTTTCATTCCATAAAATTTTAGAAACGTTGCTATCAAAACCATTTGTGTGTGATGTTTCTGAATAATTTTGTGCAATCATATTTGTGTATTGTAGAGTAACTCTAACAGTATTAAAGTAGTAATCATTATCCAGATATCTTATGGACTCCATTTCCTGTATATTTGCTAATACATTATCTGTTGTGTCAGTTGGATGCGCATAAATATATGTTGAGCGTTGTAGATTGTTTTGAGTTTGATAGATATTAGGTAGTATGTCGAAATGTGTTACTGTGTCAATATCAGATTGTGGCACTAACACTCCAAGTGTAGAAATGCTGTAAGTTGTTATTGTATTCGGTAATATGTAAGGTCTATCCCCATGGTCATAATTATTAGTTACATAGACATCAGATGTGGACGCATATTTTCTATACAATGCAACATGATTATAATTTGAGTCAGGATCATATATATTTGTTGTATTGCTAACTCTAATTAATTGTGTGCCACCACGTATTCCTATATAAGTACCGACTAACTTATAATTAGATGGGGTAGTGTTATTTGCGAACATTTGACCATTGGTATCTATATTGATAGGTGTAAGTTCTGGGTTCACTGTTGGTGTGTCAAAAGAAGCCTTGTAAACCAGAGATATATCATCATCAGGAGATATTTGCAGTTTATTACCACGTACCAATATTATGTTACTGGTTGAGATGTTGCCATTTTCAAGCAAGTTAAATCTTCTATTACTATGTTCGGTATCAGTAATAACAAAAGTGATTGTACTACTTACAGGAATATTTGTTAATGTCACAGAAGAAATTGTGCTACTAGCATTTGCATAATTTTCATCATCTTTGTAGTATTTTATTCCATACCAAGTTTTAAAGGCGGTAGGTACATCGTTTTCTGATAATGTCAGGGTGACGGTAACGGTTTCTGCAAAGAGGGCAATTAATTTATAATCTTTTTTAACATTAGTTATTGTGATATTATTGCCATCCAATTCAACATCGCCAAATGTGTATGTGCCATTATTCTTAATTAGCGTTTCGTTATTTAAATACCAACCAACAAATGCAAAGTGTTCATGTGCTGTAGCGGTTAATTGAATAGATTCGCTAGAATTGTTTGCTAATACACTGTTTTTAGTAACTGTGACATCGCCGCCTGGTTCATAACTTATAGAACTTTGTTTGTGCATAGTTTGAACAGTTGTACCTATAGAGTAAATCTTGTCATAAGATACAGCTATTTTAACCATGCTGTCATTTGATATCAAACGACCTAATATTGCACCATTAGATAACGTGGAAGTGGCAAAACCATTAATAGGCTCTTCGTTGTGTGTTGCAATAATAGATTTTGGTTGTAAAGTGCCAATTCCTTGTGCTAGTATCGTAAATTGAGAACCTGCGAGTGTAACAAATGAATCTCCAGGTTGTGCTTGTGCATTTACTAGAGTAACGACGTCTACATTGGATTCTTCGTCAATATTGACGATTGTTCCAGTCACAAGTATTGGTAATGAGGTAGACACATCATTTTCATCATTTTGTACTGCTTTTGTGATTGTGATTGTTTGTGTTTGAATATAACGAATCTCGAAATGACAATTATTTGATATATTTCTCAACTCTTCTGTGTTATTTTCATTATACCAATATGTATTATGCGTAGGTGATGGGGTTGCGAGTTTAACACCATTTTTGTATAATCCTATAAATTTGTATGAGCTATCCTCATCAGGAATCCTTACAACAATTCTAATTTTGCTACCTGTTGCGATGTATAAATCCTGTGAATAATCATCTTCTGTTTCACCAACGCTTATTTGATTGGTAATGTTATTTAATGTTTGATCATTGTAACCAATATTGAATGTGTTTGTGACAATCGCCCCTAAATTTGCATTTGGATTGCTAGTTTTTTGAAAATTGATAGTCTGATCAAAGTGAGCAATATAACTAGTAACAAAGTGTGCTCTAAGAGTTGTAGGCTCTGTGAATCTCAAGGTTATAGTATCGTTAGCGGCATTACCAACATTAATTTGATTTACTAGAACTGTTTTGCCAACTTGTTCCACCTCTTTATCTAGACTGTACAGCATGTTATGTATATTGTTGAGTTGAGTAGAAGTAGAGAAGGTTATGTTAGTATTTGCTGGCACACTGAATTCTTCACTTTCACTAGTCAATGTTGTAGCATAATTTCTGCCAAGATATGTATATGACATATTGAATTGTACATCATTTGAAAACTGCAGGTCGCCATCGATAAATTGTTTCAAAGTTAGTGTTATTTTTGGTTCATATAGTGCATATGCAAACACATTATAACTACTATTGATAATTATACCTGATATAGTGAGCATTTCAATAGTTGAAGTTCCTTGGCTATATTCTGCAATATCGAACGTTAAGCCATATCTAGTAGTAGCAGAATTTATTATTTTTAGGGATTTTAGTGTGTCTGCAAATTCTCCATCTATATATGTCATAGGATCATTTTCCCACTGGCTATATAAAGTGACATTAGTCGTAACACCTATGTACCAACCAACAAATATTTGATTTTCATCCGTGGTAGTTGCTTTTACGCGGATCACACTATCATGATAAGCGACAGTATTGTAAGTGCCATGAGAATTCTGCTTTGAATCATTTATCATGAGAGTAATAGATGTCTCGCTGTCAGGAATGTTATTTTGATCTTCGCCGTAATAATCCTTCTGAGATAACCCAGTAACTGAATCGGTATAGTCATGTTCAATACTGATATAACCACTGTCAGAAGGAGTTTGAGCAGTTATCCTATATATGTTATTGTAATAGTTTACGACTGTAAAATCACGTGTTACAGCATGGAAATCGATGGTAATAGGTCTAGTTTTATTACCGTTTGGATTATATGATATGATTACTATGAAGCCATATTCGTGAGCAGGATCATAGTTATATGATATATTTTTCTTTGAGTACGTTTCTCCGTTATCATATTCTTGTAAAATGTCGCTCAAGGTGACAGATTTATTATTTACGATAAACTTGTTGTTAATTGTAGCAATAAACTCATCACTCAAATTTTCCAGATACCATTTACTGTTCCAATTATGTATTGACAGCGTGCCGTTTGTCCATAAGAAGAAATAAATATTTCTGTATGATGGCTGATCATCGGTGCTTTGATTATCTCCAAAGACAATTTCATGACCCTCAATAGTAGTAGTCACATATGAATATGGGCTACTAGTTATGTCTATTGATGTATTGCATGACTTATTGTAAGTTAAGTCGTGCGTTACAGCATTTTGAACATAGGACTGACCTTGCATGTTCATAGTGTCTACTTTTATGTATTGTTTCTTAATAAATGTAGTAGAGATACTAAAGTTTACCGACCTTAGAACAACAAGACCTGTTGCATAATTGTACGCACAATTACTGAGTGCATTTAGAATAATATTGGCATTGAAATATAATAAGTTTATATTTGTTACAGGTGAGTATAGATTAAATCTAACAACTTCATCCGCTGTATAACCACCTGCAAAAGTAACAGAATAACAACGCTCTCTATTTCTTACAATATAGTTAGATGTGTTTATGGTGCCAATAAATGTGAAATGTTCAAGACTACCATTTAAATAGTAATCAAACTCTACAGTCCAATAATCAATTTCATAATTATCGTTTGGTATGGCTTGTAAAACGATATCTTTAGAATTAGAATAACGAGCAAAACTAAGCCCATCAACAGTTTCCTTGTATAATCCCTCAGAATTGCTATTAATGGTTAGTGAGCCACCTTCGGAATAGGTTGGATCATTTGAAGTGTTTGGAATAGTGTTAGTTGATGTTGTTATTGTGCTAACCAGTGTGTACTTCGAATATATGTAATAATGTCCAGCCAATTTAGTATCTACATTCTCTAATGTTGGATGGGTTAGGGAACTAATAGATTTTTCTTTTAGTTGACCATTCACTAATTGTGGAAGCCATTTGTTAGTATCTTGGTCATATTCACATTCTACGGCATACCAGCCAGCAAATGCATAAGTATTAATTATTTCTGGGTGATTTGGATCTGGCGCATACTTTAAGAAATCTATACCCCAATTGAGCGACATGTACCTTATAATACCGCTTAGTTCATAATAGGTATACGTCGTGTCCATTTCAGATCTGTTTCCTGGTCTACGCACAGTATCAATAGAAGTTATTAGATGGCTATTGCGATCATAATTTTTCAATTCGGCATAGATTGACAAAATATCAGGCAATTCATTTTCATCTATTTCATCATCGTTGTTTTTATCAAATACTGTACCTTTAAAGTATTCTTTGAGATAATTGATGAACTCATTTTCATTAGATTGGTTATGACTTTTAGTATCAAAATCATAGTAATAGCCGTCATTCATGAACATAGCATTGTCAATTTTGATACCAAATTGGAAATCTGAATTGATTAATATGTTGCTATGCATTAATCTAATACCTACAGGTTGGTTTCTGTCGTATAAATAGCTATAATTTTGACTGTCGTCTACATTGGCATCGGTATCTGCATTATATTGAGATCTTCTCATGTTCGCATCTACATCTTGTCGAGCCCATAATTCCTCACTGATTATACTAGCATGAATTGTAGATTCTCCTATAGTGTGTGTAGTATAGGCTGGAGATTCACAGAATTCGTTAGAATCTGCACCATCAATATACCATTGTTCAATACCAATTATACTTGATTCTTCAGAAAGAATTAATTGATTTTCTATGTATAATTTAGTACCAATATCAAAGAAACCATAGAAGTATGTGGTATCATTCGCATCATTTCCTTGCAATGATGTGTAAACACCACTTTCAGAGCTGTGATTTTTTTGGAATAGAGCATTAGTATGCGTACGGTTAGGGTACAATGTGTTGTCTAGACCTATTTCACGCATATAATATATGTTTTGTCCATCGCTATCTTTGGAGTAGATGTCCATCTTGTAGGATTCGTCTGGTCTCCAAGCAGTACTTTCTAGGTTGGTAATTTCTAGTACTAGTAGAGTAATTTGTTGCAAATTTTCCTTGCCTATAATGATCGATACATTTTGTTTTTCATATTTGTAGCTATAATTAAATGAATCTTCGCGCAAGTCTGTTTCATGTGTGAGTGATTGAGTTGGTGGTACTGCGAGAGACACATGGGTGAGGTATGTGCCGGCTGCGGCTGGTATGTAGTCGTTATTTTCTGTGTCGAGGTCAGGATGTGTAGGATTATCTGCGAGCAATTTTGTGCCTACGCCGACATCTTCATAACGATTTGTGTCCTTAATCAATTTGTCTAGTTCGTATGTAATAGTGAAGGTGCCTGAGACATCATGGTCAAGTTCGTAATACGGCTTTTGTACCTTTGTAAATTCTTCTGGGTCGAATAAATTATTCAACTCATCTAATTTATTTAATCGTGCTTGCTCAAATCCTACAACAGTTGTATCAGCGGTTTTAAGCCAATTTTCATATTTGTATAATCTTTCAAATATTATACCGGTTTGGTATCCCGATTGTATCATATCTTCTAAAACTTGAAAAACATAAGTATCATCAGCATCGTCAGGTAGCTGTGAGTACCAATTTTTGTATTTCAAATAATTTATATAGTTTGTTGCAGCATTTGGATTATTGGCAGTTACAATAGAATTATTATATCTATAGCCACCGATTGGAGTAATAGTGACATTTAGTGGAGTGTCATATAAAGCAGTGCCAGAAACTGTTATGTAATTTGTCTCAGGGTCTAAGATCTGGGTAATATCATTATCTATACCCACATTTTGATCCACGGTAACACTCATCATAGAAGAATCATAAGAGAAGCTGAAGTCAACTTTCTTCTTATAAACTGCAATTATGTTTGTATCTGCTTCTGAAACAGATATATGAGAGCAGTAGTACTCCTTGTAATTGAAAATCTTTGGTCGGCCATCTTCACCATCGTATCTAGTTATTGTGCCATCGTCTTTCACATATCTACCATTGCCATCTAGAACAGCAGCAAATTCCTCATAATCATAAAGATAGTTGCCATTTTCATCAACAGCAATACTTCCGTCATCATTTAGAAGGAAATTGTATTGAATAAATGTTGCCCCTTCGCTGTCATTAGCAGGATATTTTAGTATATAATCCGTCCATTCATAAGATGTACCATTCGCAGATGGAATCTTTTTACTTTCATACCATCCAACAAATTCATAGTTGTTATTGGTGATTTTCTCGGCCATAAAGACAACCATTGTGTCTTTTGCGATTAATGCCTCATGAATAGAAGTAAAGTATTCACGTGTTTCATCGGCATCGTTTTGAATATTATAGTCTATTAGAGTGGTTGTTAATTGTTGTTTAGATGGAACTAGTGCATACATCCATTTAGAGGAGCCATCTTCTTCCACTTTGTCCATTCTATAGTAGTTGTGGTCGTTACCTGTTTTTGCTTGTTGATGATCATTACCCATTGTAATGATACGCTTATTGTTAGTACCACCAATTACAAAAATGGTACTATTTAGATTTGCAGCCATAACTTGGCTATTCGAAGCAATATTTAGATTACCTGATTCTGTGCTGGTTTCATCCAGTACAAGCGTGTCAATATTATAGATATACACTGGAGTAGAAGTGAGATTGATTATATTGAGGTTGCCAGTTAGTGCAACATCATCAACAATCTCTACATTATCCATTAAAGTGCTGTGGTATTTGCCGAGAACATCGCGAGTTGTAATGGCGTAAATACCAGTGTGTGCGATTTTTATTTCATAGACGGTATTACCATCTGCAACGTCTATATATTGATATTTTTCTTGCTGTTGTATTAATGAACCATTTGGTCGCTTGTCTAATACATATTGATATAATGCGCCAGTTTTAATGCTTATGTTAGTATCAATATGGTTATTTGTTATAAAGTCTTCATCTACATATATAGATGATGGTAAGTCCATTGACTTAATGGTATAAATAGTAGGGAATATGCCTGTATTGCTTTCAATCCAAGCATCTTCTATGGTCATTTCTTCGCTCAATTCTAAAGGTTCACCCTCTACAGGTGGCTTCGAGACGGTTTTGTACGAGAAACTACGCTTATCTGTGCTTATTTTTATAACATTGATTGTGTTGGCACCAAACTCTTCGCATATGTAGAACATATCTGGAGAGTCAGACTCATATAAATTTGCAATAATATTATTATAAACTGCAGTGAAATCATATGTTAATTCATCGTCATCATCAAAACTAATCTTATAATTAGATGCATTTGAACCAGATTTCGTATAGTTATATATTAGTTGAGACAAGTTATCGTATATGTCTAGATTAGCATATCTATCCTTTATGGTTAATGTTGCAACACCCGATGCATTCTTTGTGTAATCAAAAAGCATATCAGTATCTTGCAGATATAATGTGCCTAGCAAATTTACACCCATTTCAATATAACTTGGTTGTTCTTGTATGTTGTAAACTATGCCTGTTTCTCTGTCTAAATAAACCTGACAGATAGGTTCTGGGTTAGAAGTATTAGTCTCTACAAAACTTGCTACATTCTTATATACTGGCATATTTGCATGTTTTATATCAAATCCAATGCTTATATCACGGTCAACATGAGTCAATAGTGAGAAATCACGGTTTTCAGGATCCCTGTTAAATGTTACTTTTACAACATAGTAGTACCATCCATCGCGCTCATCATCACCACGTTGGTTATTTTGATTCATATATTCTTTATTAGGTACAAGCAAGAATTCTAATTTGTGGTTTTGATTGAAGCCTAGGGAAGCTGTATCCAATTCTGTACCATATTTTGCGCTTATTACAAAATAAACTGTCGTATTTTGGTCAAAGTACATGTCTTCTAGTTGCCACTTTGCAGGAGACTTTATTTGGAAACCTGGTTTTTTGTGACTATCTGTTAATATCAATTCGCCTTTCGTAACATCTATAATATTACCGGTATAGTTCGCTACGCATTTAGCATATAAGGTTATGACATCAACGGAATTGGTGTCTGATATATGTATAGTAACATAAGGATTGTAAAGAGTATTGTCGTCAATATATTTCTTGTATTTTTCAATTATTTTTTGTTTTAATGCACCTAGATTTTTGTTGCTAAGCGATGTAAAGTCCGCAGTTATTGTGTTTGAAGTTTTTATGTCATATTCAGAGTATTTATCAAGTAAAGGGTATCCGGCAACATCTTTGTCGAATAATTCATAGATGTCATATTCTTCAATTAATTGTATATCACTATAAAAGATGACAGTATACCCAGACATTACGTCACTAGCAGATGTTTGATTAACAAGTGAACCGTCCACATACCTAGGGTTTATATCAGAGTTTTGTATTTGGTAGAAAGAGGACCATGTTGTGTATTGAATATTTCCTTCTTCATCTTTGTATTGTGCTTTAAATAATTCCTCTGAAGAGACAGTACGAATTTTCTCGTCTTGTTCATACATAAATGCTTCATCGGATTCTAGTTTTTCAGCATAATAATCACTGAGTGCGTATTTTTGTATTTTTCCACTCGCTTGTTCTGTAACATAAACATTGCCTTCGCTATAGTAAATGCGATTTCCATATATATCTATACCAGTACGACTGGCAAGTGTATTGTCAGTAACAAATTTATTGCTATTTTGATAGTATATTCCAACTACATTAATTGGGCTCTCTTCGCCTTCTGAATTTATTTTTGTTTGATAACTTTCAACAAAGTTTGCACATATATAAGTGTTTTTGTGTAAAGATTTTATTGTGATATAGTTATCACTTTTGTTATCAATTGTAACATTACCATTAGTAAATGTGTAATAGTAGTGGTTATCGCCTGGATATGCGTACACGGTAACACCGTTAACTGTGTATAATTGAATGTTATGGCTAGTTGTGCGATATGTGTCCGATATCATACTATAGTAAGATCTTTCTGTAATTGTTACATTGTTTTCCACTGGATTAAATCCATCAAAGTCATAGTAGCATTTGCCATCTATTACATAGACCTTTGTATAAGTATGATTTCCGTCGTTGTCGACGGTATCTTTGTAGAATCCTCTAAGATTATCTAGCATGCTAATTGGGACAGGCGATGAATAATCTGCTATATAAATTCTTTCTCCATATTCGCCACGAGATTCTTTTGCGTAATACCATGTATTACCATCTAAAATAATGTTGTATAACTCGTTTGATAACAATACACCGGTAGTTGGCGAAGATACATAGTCATAGATGTCAATCAAATTGACATAGTAAGAGTAGTACTGATATTTACCAGTAAATTCAAATCTAGTATATTGCTTTCCTGATTCAGTATTTTCTGACATTGTGTACAAGTTGCCATCATCTAGCTGGTACAATAATGTACGATTGCCATTAGAATCTTCGACATAATCGCCATTTTCATCGACAAGGGCATATATAAGATTGTTGCGCTCATCAATATTGTACATATACCAATTGCTAAAGTTATAACCTTGATCGGCTTTTGCAACCAATGTAATATTGGTATGTCTATCGAAATATTGAGTTAGGGCAGTTAAGTCTTCATTTAAAACTTCAAAACCATCTAAATCATATATTTTGTTACCATTCGTATCAGTCTTATTTAAGAACATCGCAGTACTGTATTGCTTAGATGATGGAGCATATGTATTATCGCCACCACGTACTTCAACATCCTTGTATTCTGACATAACTCGGCGGGCAACCAATGTCTTTAGTGTTGTTATTTCTAGTGTGCCTTCTGAACCGAGTAATAATTTATTTATGATATTTGTAACACTGGCTAGAGGGTTGTTGTTGTGATCTGTAAATGTCTGAGTAAAATCAACTAGATAATATTCTTTGCTACCCATATTATAGTACATACTCTCGTATTTATTTAGATTAGTATAATAGTGAGATAAAGCACATGACTCAATAGCAGAATTCCATGATACAGGTACAGTTGTATTATTATGTGTCATATACGCTGTACTAGTAGTTTGGTTCAGATTTTTACGCTCCAACGATGATACAACAGGGATGTAACATGACATAAATGCTGAATACATATCTTTTTTAGATACTTCATAATTCTTATCATTATCGACTTCTTTGTTGTAGATTTGGAACATGTTAAATAATGATATTGATTCAGTTCCTTCACCAGTTTCTATAACGGCTTGTAGTAACTGTGTTTTCCCATTAATGATGTTATAATTTGATATGTAATTACTATCAAAGATATTGTTTTCGTATCCATAGTCAAACATTTTAATAGCAGAGTTAGGGGAATCATCACGATAAGATAAATAATCTTTGATATCTTTATCAAAATTTGTTTTATCAAAGTTACTGATAACTAAATCAGTTCTAAATAAATTTATATTATTATTGTAGTAAGTATTTACATGCAGATCGCCCGTTTCTGTAATTAAATATTGGTCAGCAAAAGCATAGGTGGCTCTATCATATATGCCATCTTCTTCTGATGCTGTCAACATAAAGAAAATATTAAAGTAGTATCTACCAAAAGATATCTTTTTGACAATAAGTGGAACATTGATTTTATGGAAGGTATAGTTGTCAAAAGATGCATATTCGCCATCTTTAAAGAACGCAACCATACTCTGATAAATATCATTGGCAGAGATTATTCCGTTAGAGTCTTTATCATCAATGTTAGGGGTTAAATAACCATAGATATAAGGAACATATTCAAATTTGGTAAATTCATAACCATTATTTTTCTCATCCTCTCCAGTAGTTTTTAAATATTCTACTAGATATTGTTCCATGGTCGCACTTAATAAGTCATCTTCGTCCATCAAGCACTCTGCACCTGTGGTCTGGTCATAATAAATATTAACGGCGCCACCATTATTTGGTACACTATCCGCTATATTGTCATAGTTTTCTACATTTGTAGCAATATTTAATTCATAAACCCTTTCATATACCGGTAAAATTACATAGTAACCAGCATTTTCTGGCATAAAAGTAAGTATAGGATTCTGTAGAGCAGTAGGGTTGTTTTGAGCCAATTTTTTCATTAATTGAACGTCTTTATACGCTATGTGAACATTATATTTGTTATATATTACCCATTCCTTAAACCTATATTTTATGCCATGTAAAACGTCTTCTATATGAGGGTTTGCCACCAAAATACAACTTTCTTTGCCATATACAAAATATGTATCTTGGGTATTAAATTGATCAATAATAGATATTGTGTCATCAACATAATAACCTTTGTTACTATTTGTGTCTAACAATGTTTCATTGCTTCTAAATGCATTAACACTGCCGGAAATTAAGACATTGCTATAGTCATACAGTATATTGCTAGAAGAAGCACCAAGTTCTTCCATTCCGGATAAGCCGTTGCACTCAAAAAGTCCATTGTTAAGATCGGAGAATAAATGTATTGAACCGTCTTTATCAGACGCAAATGTATGTATATCTAGTACACTAACGCCATTTAATTGTCTTACAGAAGTCTTCCACAATAGACATTCGTCAATATATACATCTGTCTCGACATACTCGCCATTTTTATTCAAAACGTTGGTCTTTACTAATGTATCTTCATCATAGCCTACACTATTCACGGATGAATAATATAGTCTGTGATCCATGAGTTTAGTATTGGTGTGTTTCCAAACATAATAATCTTTATTTTCTGTAACAACTTTTCCGTCTGGTGTTTTTACATCAACAGGGAAGGATTTTATTTCTACTTGGGAAGCAGCAATTTTATTACCAGATTCATCAAGTATATATTTACCTTCGTATCCATATAGAGAGAACACCTTAGAATTCGTATCGTTTGACCCTGCATAAATCAGATAACCATAGCCATTCACATCAACCATAGATGACAATAATTCATGAGTAACTACGTCTTTAACTTTGAGATATTCATTGTCAGTGTTTTTTAGGAATGTTTGATTAAGATTTAAGATGTAGACAGCCGTGTCAGCGTAATCGTTGTTTGCCAAGTTTATAGCGGTGTCCTTGAATGCGTAAGTTTTAAATGATGTGGATACAGATTCGTTATCCTTTTGAAGCAGGTTGCTGAACACTTCAGTATAATAAACGCTACGCACATCAAGTGCGATTTTTATAGTCGTATTATCGTTTAGACGATGCTTTACTGTGAAGGTAAGCACTGGGTTTGGATAAGGTGAGCCGGCAACTAGATTTACACCAATAAAGCCGTATTTAATAGCGGTAGGTGATGAATAATCCACATCATAGTATGATTCAGGAGTGGTCAATGGATCTGAGATAATATCTCTGATACTATTTTTGATGCGCACGGCCAATTCTGTACCATCTGTTTTCACCAATGTGTAAGTATATGATGAACCATCTTCCATTGGAGTGCAAACTAATTTGTCGTCATTAGCTAAAACGTATTTATTTGTATAGTTGCTATCGAGATATACAACCCTAAATGGATTCTTTGTGAATCCATCATATTCTATGATTTCACTAGTTGTGGCAATGCGAGAGCCAATGACTGTGATTTGTTTTGTGCGGTCAAGTTTTGTTTTGTCGTTTTCATCAAAAGGTATTGTATTATCGACAGAAGCCAGTACCGCGATTCGCATCGTGCCTTTGTGTTTAGTGGTTTGAAGTGGGGCTTTTTCAAAAAGCTCGTTGCTACCAAGATAAATGGTGCTAATGACTTGATTTTTTATGCCAGCAGGCAAATCTTTGTTTGTATTAGAATATACTGGATAAATTCTTTCGGCGTGAGTAACGTAACCATTACTATCTGTCTCTGGTGGTTCTGGTAGTGGCACCTGTGTATCGCCTATGGTAATGTTTTCAATTTTGTTAGAGTAAAAGAAATAAAATGTTTTACTTTCTTCCACAAATTCTTCGAAGTGTAATATGGTCTTAAGAGTGCCATTGCCATCATTGTATCGTACTATTTTGTTTTCATCAATGCTGAAGTCGAATTTTACACAATCTGGATCTGGTGAATTTGTAACCTCTTCTTCTCTTAACATCAATTGGCTATCGCTATCGCTATCACTATTATAAACTAGTTTGTAGACAAATTGGCGAATTGATGGATTAGTATTATCACTTTCGTCATTGTTAGAAACTATGGTGACACGATCAGAAAATTCTTTAAATTCATCGAACGTGCCTTCTGTCAATGACAATGTTGTGCCATCATCAAAAACAACTTCATATGAATACTTGGTTGGTTTAACGTCAGAGTATATGTTGTTTTGAGTATGTTCGTCTTCGGACTGCAAGTTTATGAGAGTACCATGTGAATCAGTATAGTAGTAAGTAGAGTAGAGGTAGTTTTCCGAGTTAATATTATCTGTCTTAAAACTTTGAGTATAAGCCTGTTTTGGAACAACTGGAGACACATAATAGAAGCATTTGTTTTCTAGTCTAGATCCAATTGCAGCATAAAAGTCAGCATATGAACTCTTATTTTTTCGAATCTCACTGCCTTTTATTAAGATATTATTATTTATTGCACTTTCAAAATTACCGATATCATCGTAGTAACACTCTTTATTACCATGAATATCCTCTTCACCAATTGGTTCAATCCAGTAATATTGGGTGATGGTGGTAGAAGTGTCATATGGATTATTTTTAGAAATCTTTTCGACGTTATAATATGCATAAACATATGCATCAGTTGCGCCAGTATAGTCTATTAAATTTGTCGCTTCATATACTGTTGTCTGTAAAAATGTACCAGTAAGACAACTCTGTGCTAGAGTGTATGTGTCTGTTGTATCGGCGTTATTGCCATCTAGTATTTGACTGTTGAACTGTATTGTAGTATTTAATTTGCCTTGATAATTGGTTAAGAATGAATTAATAGCAGATATTTGCTTTTTATCCCCATCTGTTAGATTAGTGTTTATAGCGTTATTATTAATTTCAGTGATGCTTATGTTAACAGGTGAGCCGAAAGCAATATATGTATTATAGTCAGTGTAGAGACGAGGGGATAAAGATTTATCTATTGCACCACCTTGACGATTGTATATGTACAATATGTCACCTTCGTTTGTCGTTTCATTCCCATAGTACTCATATATACCATCGTAAGTGCTTTCGCCCATAGCAACGTCTATTGTTTTAGTATGATCGGATTCGGCTTGTTGTAGTTTATTTATATACTCAGCGATATCATTACGTGTTAGTTCTATGTAAGTAACGTATGTATCAAAATCCGTTTCAACTCGATATGAGGTCGCACCTTCTATACTGCCATTTATGTATGTATATGTGGCGAGATTGCCACTTGTTTCGGCATTATATCCAATCAATAATTGGTTGGTGTCTGTCAGTACAGATAGTAGGACGGTAGATGTGACATAGCCATCTTTGTCTTCCTCTTCAGTTATTGACTTGATTATTTCAAAAGAGTATTTGTCTGATGAGTTTACTTGATTTCCGTCTGAATCATAAATCTCAACATTAATTGTGCTTTCGCGGGCGTATATCGAGCCGATAATTATAACATTTTTCTTGTCACGAGCATTATAACTATTATGTGGGCTCGTTAAATCGTTTAATTTTGTACCATTGACATATAAAACGTGTTCAGAATTCGCACCACTATTTTGATTTATTGCAACAAGTTGCGATGATGAGAAATAGTAGTTCAGTTTATACGTATAATTGGCATCATCAGTTGTTTTTTCAATAGTTTTAGAAAAAGTAATATAGTAATCATGTGGTAAATTATAGAATTTGAAGTAACCTGAAATGTCAGTAACAAATTCATCAGCGTTAACATGATTATAAGAATATTGCAATAGATTTTGTGGCTCGCCAGCGGCATTGCACACCTGAATTTTGACACCTTCAAGTCGGCTATTATTATTTGATAAGTTCTGACCATCAAATACAGAACCACTAATGGTGAAGTCTCGAGTTTTGACATAGTTTGCGTAATACAAAGAACCATTTGTCTTTTTGTGAGCCACAACTGTCAATGTTGAATGTCCTTGGCTTTGTGTATCATTCCAAGCCGTATTATTAGCAAGCCATTCTTGTTCTAGATGATTATACGAATAAGTAGTAAAACTGTTATCATTTTCTGGATGGTATTGCAATATATAATTGTATTTTTCATCTAAATCCATCGCAGTTGTAATGTTTACATTTCTCATTCCATCATAAATCGGACTTGTAGAATCCAAAGCGTTCATGTAGTCATTTGCATACGTTGGATATGTGTTGTTTATGCTGTCTGTAACATAAAAACTATCTTTGATAGCTAATGTATTGAGTGCTTCGGTATTTGTTGTCCAAGGTTGCAAGCCATATGGACTATTAGCACTTGGCATAACTCTGTCAACATTAACTTGTCGACCTTCTACAAAGAAGCCTTCCAATCTTTTTATATTGCTGGTATACTCAACAGAGCCACTATTTGATGCTAGATGTGCCATTTGATAAGTGGTAGTTTGGACATTGTAAAAGTAATACTTAGACTCGTCATATCTAAGTACCCATGGAGTCTCATCTCCGGCTTGTTTATCTGCATAATCTTGCTCAGAACTATTAGTTGCATTGGCTACAAAGGATAATTTATATGCATTGAAACTCAATACTGATGAGTAAATACTATCACCACGTTCAAGTGCTGAATCTGCAATGCTTTGTACTCTGATGTTTCGAACAGTATTACCTTTTTCAAGTGCAGGGAAGTACCTGACAATAAAATCGATATGTCCTTCAATATTTTTGTATGTTAACATTAATTGATTTTGCGGTACAACATTATAGCCATAGGTGGCATTGTTTGATTTTAGACCATATCGAACAAAGTAAATATCGGAAATGACAGAACCTGCTGGATCTGTGGTTTCCGTTTGACTGCTGGTGGATATTTTACTGAATATTTCCGCCGTGCTTAGCACTGTGCCATTTGAATTTGCAAGATAATATGTGGTGCTAGTGCCATCTAGCACTACTCGGAATCCAATAGGGTAATTTTTGGAGTTAGTGACATCTGAATCAATTTCTGCAATGTTGGTAACATTGCTGGTGTACTTGTTATATTTTGAGTAATTCCATTCAATACAACCTGTTGTGTCATCGGTGACCATTTGTAGTTTATCGTCAATCAACCTAGTGCGATACGTAACTAAAGTGGTTGTAGGTGATGCAATACGCACAAGGCCGTTATCGTCATATTCCGCAGAAATAAATCGTGATGCTGGCGATTCGCAAGATGTAAGCGCAAATGCACTCACTAAAGTAATCACAAGCAGGCAGATAGCACTAAGGACTCTGTGAAGCTTGTGAAATTTTACAAATGATAATATTCTAGATGTTGCATTGCTCGTTGCAACTCCGCTGTGTGTTTCTAACTTTGTATTTGATCTCATGTTTCTCATAATTTTCTCCCAAAAATTGAAAAGTATACACCTATATATATACTTTACATATTTTAGCACAAGCGGAAATATTTACCAAACGATTTGCATCGATTTTAAATAAAAGTTCTGTCTGATTTTTAAAATACAAAAATTTTTATATGTTGCCAAACAGGTGTCTACTTTAGCGTTGTATAATGTGGGTGTTTAAAAAAAATTAAAAAGTTTGTCACTATTTTTTCAAAAATTGAAAAATGTGTGATACAATGCAATTAATAATTCATGTCAAACAGTTTGTCAAAACGCAAATTGTAATCAAAAAAACAAAAAAAAGATAAAATTTTAAAAATTTTCGCTGATTTTGTGCTTTTGTTTAGGAGGGTGTATGGAAGATTTTAATAATAAAGTGGTGGAAGAAATCTTTGGTATCAATTTTAAAGATCGTGTTTTGCATGCTGTATTTAAAAATCGGGAGGAAGCTTTGACATATCTGGCTTACATTAAAACGTATTTGTATAATCTATCTAGCATCCCGAATATTATAAAAATTGTGGATTCAATTATAGAAAGTAGGGCGTTGAATAGTTTTGATGGAGCGGCTTTGTACGGTAGTAAAGGCACATTGTCTGATATTGAAAAAATGATAGATATGACCGAGCGAAAAAAACATTTGCTCATTATTCGCAACACTATGAAAACAATGCTTAGCGTGCTGGATGAATTGGATAGAAAGCTTATTTTTTATAAGTATGTAAAGCAGGAACAGACTCAACATGTGAGTAGAAGATTCAATGTCAGTGTGAGAAATTTGTATAGGAAGTATAATCGAATGCTTTACAAAATGACGGAAGGATTAATAAAAAATGGTTTTACCATAAGAGACTTTGAAAAAGAAGTGGAATGCGAAGATTGGTTAAAATATTATTTTAAACAAATATACGAAAAACAATTAATGGATGAGAATAGGAAATATCGAATAAGATGCGTGAAAAAGTTAAACTAGTTTTGGCAAAAAAAGAAATTCTTCGTAGGAGAAAATTAAGAAGCAAGCTTGATCGGTACAATACTGGTAAAATTGTGCATGAAAAACAGTTGCTTTTTCATAAGTGTACTAAGAAAAATAGATGGGTATTTGGTGGCAATAGAACTGGTAAAACTGAATGTGGGGCCGTTGAAACAATATGGCTGGCTTGTGGAATACATCCTTATAAGCAAAATAAAAAAGACGTGAATGGATGGGTTGTGTCTCTTTCTACGCGTGTGCAAAAGGATGTGGCACAGAAAAAAATTCTTAGCTATTTACCAAAATCCTACATAGAAGATATAATTATGGTCAATGGTAAAAAACAGAGCCCCGAAAATGGGGTAATCGATACAATTGTTGTAAAAAATAGTTTTGGTGGAAAAAGTTATATTGGCTTTAAATCATGTGAAGAGGGTAGAGATAAATTTCAAGGCGCGTCGCTTGATTTTGTCTGGTTTGATGAGGAACCGCCTAAAGATATTTATGATGAATGCAGAATGAGAGTGCTGGATAGAAGCGGGGAAATATTTGGAACCATGACCCCGCTAAAAGGACTATCGTTTGTGTATAACGAAATATACCTAAATCCTTCACAAGATGAAGAAAATTTTTGTATATTCATGTCATGGGAAGATAATCCATTTCTACCTAAAGATGAGATAAAAAGACTTGAGAGTATAATGTCCGAGGAAGAGTTGGAGGCTAGAAAATATGGTAAATTCATTGATAATGACACTTCGCTTGTGTATTCTGAATTTGACCCATCTGTACATGTAATAGAACCTTTTGATGTGCCTCATGAGTGGTATGATATGATAAGTATCGATCCAGGATTGAAAAACCCATTATCATGTCATTTCTATGCGGTAGATGGTGATGGTAATGTTTTTGTTATTGCCGAACATTACGAATCGATGAAACCTCTTGCATATCATGCAGACAAAATTAAATCCATTTGTGAACGTCTTGAATGGAAAAAAAATAGAATGGGATATTACGAGGCGCTTATTGATGCGGCGGCAAATCAACACACATTAAATGCGGATAAAAGTGTTGCAGAATTGTTCTATGATAACGGGATTGCCGTAAACACAAATGTTAACAAAAATCTATTTTCTGGCATAAATGTAGTAAAAAGTTACTTAAAATGTAAAAACGGAGATGTCAAATTGCATATTTTTAAAACTTGTACAAATTTGATCCGGGAACTAAAAGGGTATGTTTGGGGGAGTGCTGATGTGCCATTAAAAAAAGATGACCACGCTTTAGATGAACTGAGATATTATTTAATGGGAAAACCAGAACCACATATAGAAACACAAAATGTAAACATAATACAAAAAGATAAAGAAAAATTATATAGAAGATTGTTAAGAGAATTTCGACACAATTATTAAACGCACAACTGTGCGTTTTTTTAAATGTGCAAAACCTTGTCACTCAAATATTGACTTTTTAAAAATCGGGTGTATATTTCGCTCGATGAATGACGAGTTTGATATGACGGCATTAAAAAATATCCTAATAAAAAAAGCAAAAGGATTTTTTTATACTGAAGAACAAGTGGAGTATGAGAATAGAGACAAAACAAAATCAAATTGTGGGGAAAATGATGATGTGGGAAAAGTCTCTCGGGTGGATAAAAAAATATCAAAAACAAGAGGGGGTGGGGTAAATGTTGATGATTCTATTATTGAATCGCCAGACGTAAAAGATGAAAATATCGAAAAGCTTGTTGTGGTTAAAAAGAAAATTTCCACGCACTATATTCCGCCTGATTCTCTCTCTATTAAAATGCTATATGAGATTTTTGGGACGGAGATAGGTGTTTCAGATGAATTAAGCAAACTAGAACAGATGACAGATGAAGAATTAAATAATGAAATTAAAAAAATTGAGGAGGACATAGAAAACTGTGATTAATCTAGTAAATAAGGAGTTGGGTGGTCATTGTATGTGTTGTTTATCAAATGATGTAACTCATGTGGCAATTTCCACAACTGGATGCGTGGGGAATTTATTTGTTTGTAATAATTGTTTGAAAGAACTAAACAATGCAATAACAAAACATTTTAAAAATATTAAAAATATCAAGGGATTACAAAATGAAAAAAATTAATCAAGAAGAAAAAAATCAAAAACAAAAAATTGAGGATGAGGAGATTGTCCGTGAAGTTTTACAGGAGTATGAGAGACGCAGGCAAGAGAAAAAACCTTTTGAGTTATCTTTCGAATTAAATATGGATTTTGTTGCCGGCAACCAAAATAGCTACATAACTTCAAATGGAGAATTGGCTGAAATGTCATCTAACTATGCGTTTGAAAAAAAAGAGGTTTTTAATCATTGTGCGCCTATTATAGAAACACGCTTGGCAAAATTAGCAAGAGTTAGGCCATCTATGAGTGTAAGGCCAGCAAGTTCTTCGGAGTCTGATATTGCTTGTGCTAAACTTGGAAAAAATTTGCTAGATGCATTTTCTGCTCAAAGCAATATAAGTGATATTATTTCTGAAGCAACATTATGGAGTGAGGTTTGT